>Ga0213859_10000004_pt1 | contig 160410 bp, 198 predicted proteins | sample PICome_2_FD_160133 | JGI IMG/M metagenome (GOLD analysis project Ga0213859, IMG submission 160133) | Coastal seawater microbial communities near Pivers Island, North Carolina, United States - PICO304 | ecosystem: Environmental > Aquatic > Marine > Coastal | place: USA: North Carolina...
TCATCAGTAGTATAAGAATAATTACGGTGATCCCGTAACCAAATAGCAATAACGTTCCGCTTGTGTTCAGTAACTTCATAGGAATAGCCTTCGGGTGCTTCATGAATGAAAGTAGGAGGAAGTTCAATCAACATTTACCTCCCGCATTTGATTAACAATGGCACTCAGATCATCTGCAACATCAGACATCGCAGAACGTGAATATCCTGTTGCATAAGGATAACCTTGATCTTCATTGTTAGGTGCGTCATTACAAACATTGATCGCAGCATTTAGACGATCAATCATCATTACCAGTTGATCATCAATAGGGAAAGTGTTCATGAGTCGAGAAGAGAAATGTCGTAGGAAGTAAAGTTAGGATATTGTTTTTCCACCCATTTTGATAACTTATTATTCTGTGATTTGATTCCCTTTTGTGTTTTTGGTTTGGTGGGCATGTCTTTTAAGAATGACAAATGCCCTTCGTCCGTTGTTACTTGAATTTTATAAGTTGCTGTTGTGGTTTGCATCACCAGATTTCAGTAAAACGTTTGTGAGTTGCTTTGGTCATTCTACCTTCGTTCAACATGTTGTCGCAGACATTGACAAAGACTTGAAACTTTTGTTCACGGGTGAGAGTATCAGCTCCATCACAATCTTTCATGATTCGGAGCATTTGTGCTTTTGAAGTGATCATTCGCTCAATGGGGAGAGAGTACGCCAGGGACCATAATCGTTCAATACAGTATTGTAATCGATCGATTTAATACACCAACCTGATGCAGTTGTGATCTCATCAATTAGATCATCTTCATCATCCGCTTCCCAAGTTGTTGCCAGGACTTCATCAATTACATCCTGATCATAGTTTTCAACCTCAAAACCATCATCAAAATCAAATTCAATTTGTGTGACTTGGAATTGCATTTAGGTGGAATCCTTCAGACAAGGCCAGTATAGCGCCTTACAGGCGATTCTAGGGGCAGCCAGGACAGTTCCTCAACTGGCCCACCGCTTGCGTTGGTTGAAGTTTGCTACACTGAAAATCTCACGATCCACGATCTTAGTCATCTCACCATATTCATCAGAGATAACAAACCCTTCCTGCTTCACTTTCATGCCATTGATGTAAGCATCTGGAGCATCAGTAATGATCAACGAATCAATGAACTCTTCCTTCATTTCAATCACCATCTGATACAGATTGGCAAGATGAACACAACCAAAGATTTCGGTGAGCAATGCGTCAGTCAAAGGTTTGCCTTCTCTCACGAAAGCATTGATAATTTGCTTACAAACTTTGGCAGTAGCATCATCAAGAAACTTGATCGCATCAGTGTTGATTTGTGGAACAAGTACGTCATTGATGTGAATACGATCAACGGAAGGCTGAACCCACTTGATCTTCGGATGATTGTCAAACAGTTGAATCAGTGGAAATGCAGTCATCTCCCGCAGATCTTTTTTGTCATAGCAATCGTAATAGAAAGTATGAGGAGCAATGATCAGTTTTTGAGTAACAAACTCACGGAACTCATAAGTGATAACATTCTGACCAAACTTGGTGCCATTGCCCCATCCAATAAAATCACCCTGATAGACTTGCTCAGTGCGGGGAAGATATTTGAAGCAAGTGTGCAGAATCTCTGCAACTTCATCATCATAGAATTGATCAATCTCATCGTGAGAGTGAGCAATACGGATCTTTTTCTTGTTGAACACAGCTTTAGTGCCAACAAAGAATTTGCCATTGGCAGGATTGGTTCCCCACACGATTGCAGGAGAACCATCCATCTTCACAGAAACATTCTGTGGATTGTAAAGAGTTTCGATTGCAGACAGATCACCAGTCAGGATTGAATCTTCGATGTGTTCGATGTGCTTGTTCTGCATTGAATCCTTTGGTTACTTGGCTAATATACACGGAATAGGGGGCCCCGTCAAGGAGTTTAGTCCAGTTCGGGAATTGGCCTATGACCTAGAACTGCGTCAAGTGCCTCCTGCGCTTTCTTTCCTCTTTCAATGTGATAATCTCTTAGTTCAATGAGACAATTCCTAAGATCTTTGTAGAATACATCTACATCACAATCACCTTCATTAAGATATTCATCGAGTGAATCTGATAAACGTGACTTACGTTGTTCTTCAAACGTAGTGAACGTCATTTCCTTGTAATCACTATTTGTTGGATACACATTCATGGGTATGCTCCAGGGTTTCCATAACACCAGGGATGTAAGGATGTCCAAACTCCCATGCAACGACAGCGATAAATCCGACGATTAGATACTTCATTTGACTAAAAATTGTTCCTCGTAGTTTAGTAGATCTTGGGGAGCAAGATCCCCAACGTTTCCATCATATTCTACAGCATTTTTCCATTGCTGTCCAACTTTTTCATACAGTTTGATGCCCAGGTGTCCATACTTTTTGTTAGTTGGCACATAAACTTTGTAATCCACACCATCATTATCCGTCAGCAAGCTTAGTTGCTTGTTTTCAGACTTGGTGACACATACTGTAGTTCTTGCTAGATTGAATAGATTCTCAAATACAGTATAATCGGACAGGTACAGATCTGGATTATCCATGATCATCCTGGCGATGAACTGTGGCGACAAACAATGATCATTTGTGCGCTCATTTGAGTCATTTAGTGCTGCTTCACTGATCAATCCAGTGTGATTGTATCCAGAACAGAAGACTAGATCATAGTAAATGCGTGTGATTGGACGAAAATAGTCGGGATCATTCCACAGCTCCGCGTTGGCGCGGAGTGCATTGAAAGCAGTGCGGCAATAAACTCTCCAATCCTTCATTTGTTGTCTAGATAAGTTTCAGAATAAGCGAGAGGGTAAATTTCATTTAGAATCTCATTGTATTCTTCATAAAATTTACTAGAGACAATCTGATTTACTTGTTGTTTGCGAACTGCATCAAAGATAAGTTTCCATTGATGGTGCGAAAGTTCTGGCATTAGTGCTTTGCTGTGCATCTTAGTTATCATACCTCAGAGATAGAGATAACCGCCTGCCCAATCGGCACGACGAAACATTTCTTCACGGGATTCAATCCGCAAGACATTGTAACGAACATGTTTTGCAGGTGCTTTGACACTGGCGGGTTTGAAAACATCACCCGTTTTCTTATCAACAAAGGCATGGATAGAACGGGATCCAGCACCAGTTTCCATCCAAACTTTATGATACTTACGGGCAGTTTCAACGTAGAATTTGTAATCACTTGTTCCGCCATTGTTGCGTCCCTTGAAATCTTGCAGGAGACAATCGCAGAGCATCAAGCAATACTTACGGATGTTGAGCTCAATGGTGTTTTGTGCATCTTTCTGAGCAGTGTATTCAGCGAAAGACTGGGTTGTCATGTGGGGAAACCTCTCAACATGGCCAATATATCCCGAATCAGTGCCAGGGTCAAGGGATCTGTACCAGTTCAGGAACTGGCCTTTTTCTTCCGTGGTTTTCTCTTTGGTTTCTCGGGTGGTTTTAGTGATGGATCTTTATATCGAACATCAACTTTTAGACGTGGTTTCTTTACTCTATCATATTGTTTTTGCATGTGCTCATGACATTGAAACCATGCTACTCTTGTAATACCTTTCTCTTTCCATTCCATACGAATAGGGAAAGTTTCCCATGGAAATAGTTCTGCAATCTTATCCTTTGATAATCTAGGCATCAATCTACATCATCACTCTTCAAATACTTTCTCCTGATCTTATAGGATTTTTCACGAAAATGTGATTCAAGGTTTTCACTAAATTCTTTCAAGTCAGTGTAAACACATTTTGTTTGTGCCTCGTATCTTTTAGCCATCATATCCCAATATCTCACTTCACGCAAGTCTTCCATATCACGAATCCAAGATTTTGACCAGAATACAACAGCATCTCTTTCACCAGCCACAACTTCAGATACCATGTGACAAGTTCCAGTTTCATATGTGATGCCCCATCCAGCATCTAATTTAAATCTTTCCTCTTTTTTATCAATCCATAGACACAATTCACCACCAGCATAAGTATCTGGATCATTGAGAAATATAGTAGTGCTAAAGTCACCTAAGTTCCAATGATCATAATGACATCTATAGTAACCACCAGTAGGAGTTCTTGTAATAAAAGGAGTGCGTGTTGTTCTTGCTATGGTAAAATCAATAAACTCACCATTCTGATCCATCCCCTCATATAAAATTTCAGGATTTGATAGTTTAGTTTGAAGATTATTTTTAATAGCCTTACCCTCACATCCAGGTTTGGGTGTATATGATTCTAGGCCGTCATTCCAAGTGCAATACTTATATGAACTCTTAATTTTTTTAATTTGATCTTCATCAAAGAATTTACTAATCAAATAAGACATCAATTAAACCACGAAACGACAGAATATCTTTCACCAGAAGTCACAGGAGTGACTTGATGTGGATAAGTATAAGATGACGGAAAAACTACAACTGAACCTTTCTTAAGTTCTTGTGTATGTTGACCGTCAAAAAATTTAAGTTCACCACCTTCATAACCATCATTTAATGCTAAAATGACAGAACACGTTCTGTGATAGTCAATACCAGCATCAACATGTTGAGAATACTTTCCACCTTCCAAATATTTTAGAAGAAAGTATCCTTCATCATTTCTTACATCAAAAAATGGAAATCTTTCACTGTATTTTGCTATAGATTTGCTGAATACAGTGTATAACGCCTGATCTATATTTTTTTCTGAAGGATATTTGCTAACAGGAATAGTATAGCATACTCTTGACTTAGATCTTACATTATCTTGGGAAGATCCGCTAGTTGTAGCTTCTTCCCATTTATCGCTTTTCAAATATCTTGCGACAATTTCATCACAAGTATTAGGGTGCATCATATCATCAAAAGAGACAATATAGTCTCTAAGATCAAGAGTAAGTTTCATAACGAAAGTGTATATTAGTGAGAGTGAATAACTCCGTTTGCGTGAACGTGTGGAACTACGCTGTTGTATAGATGGAATTGACCATGTTGGATGCCAGCACCCAGTAGAGCTCCAGCAACAATTAATGGTGCAAATCGTAAAAATCTCAAAGCCATAGTAGATCGAACGAATGAATCACGATTATTTAGGACGGATTATCTGTGGAATGTACCCATCCAGTGCAAATATATTTTGTCTCATATTTTGGTGGATAACCCCTGTGGCCATAAGTCCAAGTAGCTGGGAACATTACCATTGTTCCTTGTTTTGGTTGAACTCTTGTTCCATCACTAAATTCGGTATAACCATCTTCAATAATATCATTCAAATACCAAATAAAAGTTAGATACCTAGGATATTTCTTTTGATACAAGGAAAAATCATTATGCCAGATATAAAAATCTCCTGGTTTAGTTCTTTGTATCTGATACCCACAATCATAAAAATTTTTTGCTACTGCATTAAGTCTGAATATGTCACCGAAAGATTGTCCGAATGATGTCATACCATTGATATATTCTTCAATCTTAGGTGTCAAACAATCTGCAAATACTTTATCTTCAGATGCCCAATAATCCTTGTCCGTGATAGTAAGATCTACAGATCTCTTAGTATCTCCCCATGCACCAGAGGAAACTTCTCCTTGATACTTATATGGATCTTCTTCATACTTTCTAATACAATGATCACAAAACTCTGGCTCAAGAACATTATCCCATATTTTGATTAGATCCTTAAATTGAACCTTGGGTTCATATGGGTTTTGGTCAACTTCAACCTCAAATAATGCCCGATTGATTTTCTCACCCTTTGAATTTGTGTCAGGTGAGTTTTCATCGTCAGGATTTGAATCAGGAATGTAGTAATACTTTTCTTTGTCTCTTTCCATCATTTGTACTCGTATAGGAACCCATCATTGGTGGTATAATGTACTTTATCTATGCCTGCTTCTTTGAGTGCTAATGCACAAACTGGACATGGTTTTGCCATACGAAGTTCATCATGATTGTGCCCACCAAGTCTTGCAACTACGATTGTATCACATTCTTCTCTACATTTCACCAAAGCTGCGATCTCGGCATGTAAAAAGATCTTTTCATGCAATCCCACTCGTTCAGCGAACCGTGCCTGTATGGGATGCGTTTTCGTTTCGATATTTGTGGCAGTTACCACTACTCTACTTTTATTGAGCAAAATAGCACCTACTTGCTTCTTCGATGGTGATGACCTGGCAGTTTCAATCGCCAGATCGTAGATAGAATCAGACAGCATCAGCGGCGCACCGTGGAGATGGCCGGTTCTCCCTGCTCAAAGACGCAATCAACGACCGCCTGAACGCTTCTAGCAGTGCCCAGACCCACACGATCATAGACAGGCACACAGACCAGTCCAAACGTCTTCTCAGCGCCGCCCAGACGGATCACACGACCGATTGACTGACTGATTCCAATGTAGTCCATGTTACGCATGAACAGAACTGCTTCCAGTCCGTTGACGTTGATACCTTCAGACAGAATAGAGTGGTGCAAAACTACAAACTTCTTCTCAGGATCTTTGCCCCAAGCGTTCATCGTATCGAAGAACTTATCACGGGTGACTTTCTCACCATCGATGATAGCTCCAGTCTTACTGGTGATATACATGCAAGAATAACCACGATCAGCAAGTTGCTGCTGAAAGTCAGACTCACTCAACAGTTTTACAATCTGCTTCGTAGAACGTGCAGCAATCAGAATTTTGTTGAGAGAGTTGTCATCAATAGTATCAAGCAGATTTGCACAATCAGACTGACGATCTTCACCAGTAGGCAACTCCTGAATCACAACTTTAGGAGGAAGAATATAACCTTCTTCAACCAACTTAGGTGCAGGAACATTGCAAATCACCTGACCATAAACCTCAGGATCATTCATCCCAGGTTTTGAAATAGTAAGACTGTGCTTAGGAGTAGCAGTGAAGAAATAACAACGGCGAGCGTTATTAGCAAAATACTCGGTAGGGCCAAAGAAATTGCGCTGAACAGAGTTGTGCGCTTCATCAAAATAAATGGTGTCAACATAGATATTTGCTTCTTGAAGACGACCAAGAGAGTGATAAGTAGTGAAGATTAGTTCATGCACACCAACTGTACGACAGATGGTTTGGTGCATCTTGATCTGATCAACTTTGGTTGTAGAAGCATTATTAACTTCACCACTATGAACATGCAGAACCTCTGCATTTTTGATGTGCTCAGTAAACTCTTCCCACAGCTGCACCGCCAGGAGGATGCGGGGAGCAACAATCACAATGGTTTTAGGACGATTGCTCTGCTCAAGTTCAGTCAGAGCGTCCTCAATCATACACATGGTCTTGCCACCACCCGTGGGGATGATCACCTGACCTTTGTTGTTGTCCCACATAGCGTTGACAGCATCGGTCTGGTGCGGGCGGAGAGTGATGGGCATAACCTCTTGCGTTGATGACATAATTATAGCAGAAAAGGGGCCCCTGTGAAGGGCCCCTGAACCAGTTCGCAGATTGGCACAGCGATCAATAGTCTTCCAGACGGATGATCTTGAAGAGACGACGCATTGTTTTGTGAGTCTCATCGAATGGGAGTTGTGGGTAAACTCCAAGGACACGATACTTGCGGTCTTTAGGTGCCTGAATGTTAATGGCTAGACCACTAGCAGCATAAGTTTTGTTCACAATGTCAAAGCACTCATCATAACGGTCATCGACATACTTGAGCATGTCGGTATAACCTTTCTTGATCTTGGAGGGAACTTTGCAAGATGTGTAGAAAACGATGAGAGTTTCCTCAGGAATGTTGCGAGCAATCTTGCTCCATAGACGTGCTTGGTTAGTGTTACTGGGAGTGGAATATACCTCCAGTTTAGCATGACCAGGAAGGCAAGGTTCACCAGGCCAACAAACATTATTGGGGATGTCTGGAGACTTTTTCAGGTAAGCAATAACTTCATCCCTGTCAAGTTGAATAACTGCATCTTCACCTCTAACAACACGCTCAAAGATGTCATCAACAAGCATGGGAATCTCTTTCTCAGAGATAAAGCGTTCTGCCTCAAACTCATTGTAGACCAGATCATAAATGGCGGTCTTTTCGTGCATAATTGCACCAGACTTGATGGCAGCTACACCACCTTCAGAAAGATCTTCAAAGGTTGTAGGACGGTTTACGAGACCATCATTAGCGACAAATCCTTCGCTCAGGTTTGCAACGAACTCATCAACAGTTTCGTCTTCCTGAAATACGAAAATGGCAACTGGAATCCACTCCTCACCAGCAAGAATTGCAGCACGAATCCGTGTACGACCATCACGAATCCTTCCGTCAGTTCCTACAATAGGCGGGAAGTCATTGTATTTCCAACCAACGCGAGAATAGGAGTGCTTGATCTTCTCATCAGCACGATCCTTGTTTCCGTTGGCACGAATGGCAGCATTATGTAGCTGCTCATCGGAGTAGTCAAGGTCTCCAATATACATGTAGGAGAACTTAACGAAAACACCACGTTTTGTGTGGTTGTTACATTCTTCTTGGGACCAGCGACCTTCATAGTTTCCAAGGTCAAGCTCTTGTCCGAATCCTTTTTTAGTTTTGTTCATGAGATGCTAAAAGCAAAGTACCAACCGATTAAGATGTTTGCTAGAAGCAGGTCTCTCAACCGATTACCTTGTAACTATAACAGGTGGAGCATGTCCTGTCAAGGCCCTGACGTATTCTCTTTCTAGTCTTTGTCCTAGAACCCTGACACAAAGATCCATACTTACCTGCTGTGGCCTGCCTTTCCACCCATACCATTTAGTTTTTTTCCCTACATTATATGGTGGATTTTGATTCACTGACCAGTATTGTTCTGCGGTACAATCATATACAATCTCTCCATGTTGTGCCCACCAATGTTTCTCACCACGATAATCTACACCACTATATGATACCAACTCATCACTATCAATAAGATAGCATAGTGCCTGAGTGGCATGGTAACAATGACCATAGAAACGATTGATACCCTTATCTTTTGGATACATCAACCTTTTTCCTTTCAAAAGATCTCCAGTCAGATTCTCTTGAATTAAATTTAATACTTCTCCAACATCATCAAGAGACCAGGGCTCAAATTCAAGAACCCTAGTCTCAAAGATATTATCACCATCATAACGGTGTCTTTCAATAGTCTTCATAAGGCCTAGTATCTCAGATCATCCTGGACAAGCCAGATTCTACACATATTTTAGATACTTGTCAAGTACCTTATGACATGGTGAATGATGTTGAAACTCCACCAGTTGCATCTGTAAATGTTAATACAGATCCAGTGACTGAAACTGTAATTTGATTACCAGAAGTTTGTTTAACTAACTGAACCCAAGCTCCATCTGCATATGTTTCGAGTGTGTCTGTATCAACGTTGTAGATAACAGCACCATCAACAACACGACTTGAACTTACACTTGTGTTATAATTTCTCTGAACAGTAGTACATTTTGGTGGTAGAATAAATGAGTCAGTTCTTAGTCCAACGTCAACAGCACATGTGGGAGTATTTGTACTGAATCCAATGTCACCAAAATCACCAGTAGATATATCTCCTGGTGTAGTTGGCTCAACACCAATCTTGATAGTTGGACCACCAAAGATAGCTACCGTTGATCCTGTAACAGAAATACCTGCACCAATTTCACTACCAGAACCAGGAGTTCCAACTACTATATTGTCATTAAAGGTAACATCATTTTCAATTTGTGTAAATGAAGCAGAAGTTCCAACTATACTCTGACAATCAATATCATTTAAAGTAGCAATACCAGAAACAGTGTTGGTTTCTAGATCACCAAGAATCTTTACAGCACCAGTTAGTGTAGTGATACCTCCAACAAATAGATCATTAGATACAGAGAGATCTCCTGAAGCAGTAAGTCTTTCTGCTACACTTAAAGATGCGGTTAATTCTAGAGCATTAAATGTTGATACTCCAGCATCTCCAGTCTCAGTAACATGACATTGGAAATTTCCACATGTTAATGCAGCACCTATTAAGACATCCGATGATATATCTAGTTTGAAGAATGTTGATACTCCAGATAGTGTAGCGAAGTTTAAATTTTGTGGAACTGCTGTTGTCAAATCTCCAACAATATTGAAATCAGCAACTGTTGTAATTCCAGTTGTGGTATTGTAATTAAAATCAGCTGGTGTGATATTTAAAGCACTTAAAATATCTAGTGTTGCAAATGTTGAAACACCCGTATTATTTGCAATGGTTACATTATCAGGTAGGTCTACAAGTCCTGTAAATACCGAATTTCCACTGACATTAAAGTCATGTAGAATATCAAACGCATATGCAGTGGAAACACCATTATTTGCATCATTATTAAATGTAATACCACGATAGATAATAACATCTTGATCAAACTGAGAGTCACCAGTGACTAATAACTGACCATCAATTTTAGCGTTACCAACTGATTGGAGGGGTCTATCAGGATTTGTGATGCCAATGCCAAGGTATCCATCCTTGGTAAAAGTCATCTTCTCCTCTCCACCATCACCTCTTAACCATCTAAAGTTTCCATTTAGATTAGCATTGGGAATTTGTCTACCTAGATGGTAAATGTAATCACCATTCGCATAGTTTGATAGTTCTAGTCTTAAAACTTCTTGTCTAAGTTCTGCTGTACTGTTACCAATACCTAAGTCACCACCAAGATTTAGAGTTGCAGCTCCAGTTTCTGTAAGAATTTCTAGATTAGTTCCTTGCTGTTGGAAAAGAACAAGTGAAGATTGTGGATCTGTGGTGCCTATACCGACTCCACCATCAGTGATATTAAAGATTGAACCACCTGTACCAACTTTGAAACTATCAGTACCATCAGTTATTGCAATCTTACCAACACTTAAATCACCATAAATGTCAGCTCTGTTGACAGTAAGTGCAATGCCAGCATCAACAGTATTTGCAGATACGAAACCAACTCTAATATCTGGAGTTCCTGTTAGTGTTCTAGCAGTAGATGCAACAGCAGTAAGTGTGCCTTTAAACTCACCTTCGTTGAAGGTTGAAATACCAGATTCAATAACTGTATTTGCAAAAATTCTTGCCTCACTATCTCTACCTGGTTCTGGTGTAACAGATCCAATGAATCCACCCAGAGCAGTAACAACACCACTTAGTTGTTGATCTTGTACTAATTTAAAGTCTGGAACGAGAGGAAGTTTATCTAGTTCTAATCTTGGGATTCTTGCTTGAGTTACAATACCAGACGTGAGTTCATCTGCATCTAAATCTGTTATGAATGTTCCACTACCAGCAAAACGAGTAGCAGTTATAGCTGCGGAAACATATATGTTTCCATACTGCATACCAATACCATCAAAACCCTGTTCAGGGTTTCCACCAACTTGAAGTTGATATTGTGGAAGTAGAGTTGAGATGCCAACATTACCACCATTGTAAACACTAGAAACACCAATACCAGTGTCTACATCTACCCATTGTGATGTTGGAAGATTAGATAATTGTGAACCATCACCAAAGTATGAAACCACCCCAGTAAAGGCGGTCATAATACCATTATTAAATTCAAAATTACCAACTATAACACTCTTTCCAACACCAGTCTCGAAAGATGCACCACCACCTACACGAATCTCACTAAACGTACTCAAACCTGAAAACGCTGATTCAGATCGAACATCCAAGAACTTGGTCGGTATCGATGTTCCGATACCAACCAGAGAACCATTAACAACTAGAGACTGATCAGACGCCTGAAGGCCTTCTCTAAAATTAAATACCTTCTTAAAATTTGCCATTGATATGGTGTTTTTATGTATTTAGGACTGGTTCCTTACTTGATACGAATAATATAGAATAGACCCATGTAAGGAGGTAGGTTTTTGTTAGTTCCACTTTGACCTGTGCTGTCAACTGCGACGTTGTGGCTGTGTGATCCAGCATTACCAACGTTGTGGCTGTGTCCACCACCATTACTAACATTACCACCGTGAGAGTGTGAACCACCACCGTCAACGACGTGAGTGTGATTTGATTGGTTAGGAATTTCATGACCATGATTTCCTTGGCTAGGAATATCATGTCTATGTTGACCATCCCCAGGAATATTATGGCGGTGATTGCCAGCGTTGTTCACACCGTGTCTGTGGTTTCCGTTGTAACTGGTTTGTACATTCTGACGGTCAGTTCTAGAAGATCTAGAGTTTCTGTTGCCGTATTCAGTCTGATTGTTTCTTCTTTGATATGTGTGTCTGTGAGCACCGCCATTATTGGTTTGGTGTCCATGTTGTCCTTCATTACCAGTCTCCCCTTCGTGACTGTGGTTGCCAACGTTACCAGTTTCCCCTTCGTGACCATGTGATCCAGCACCAGCAACATTTCCACCGTGAGAGTGTGAACCAGCACCCTCAGTGGGGTGGCTATGGTTTGCCTGGTTAGGAATTTCATGTGAGTGAGCATTTGCTGCTACCACATTGTGAACGTGGTTTGGCTGGTTACTTGCATTACCAACGTGATCGTGAGAAATAACCGCAGCATCTTTACTACCACCAGTTCCACCTCTACCATAAAGATTACCACCACCAACAACAAATCTATCCTCTAAGTTTGGAAGTAAGAATGTAGTTCCAGATGGATTTGCACCGAATGGGAATTGAAGACCACCGTTTGTTATGTTGGCATATAGATCAGGATAATCTGCCTGATTTAGTGTTGAACCATCACAAAGATGCCAGTATTCATTACCACTAATGAATGAAGTTGTGCCAGACCACATCACAATGCCACCAATAGGTGGTAGGTTGGGAACAATAAGTTGATCAGCAACAATAGTTCCATCAACATCTAAGTTGCCTTCAACTCTAGTTAAACCTGTGGCAGCTTTGAGGGTTAAGTTGTCAGATGTAGTTTCGATTCTGGATGTTGATGTACCAGAACCAACTTTAATGTTTGCAGCATCAATACCACCATTGGCATCAATGTTACCACCAAAAGTACCAACACCAGCAACATCTAGAGCACCATCAATCTCGGCACTTCCACTAGATCTGAATCTTCCAGTGACTTCTAAGTTTGCATCAACTTTAGTATTGCCAGTAATGTTGACAACATTGTTGACTCTTAGTGGACCATCAAACTGAGATAGTAGTGTCTTGGATGGGCCACCCTCAACAACTAATCTCTGTCTGACAGTAACTTCATCGAAGATAACAGATAGAACAGAAGCATCCTCACCTCTGATTGATGGAACTGGTGCATCAAATGTCGATTCTTCACCAGTTGATGGGTTGATAATCTTGTTACCAATGAAGAAGTCACCATCATTGTTCATAGCGGTGTATACAACCACACCACCAGATCTCTTCTGAGATTGTGTTAGGAACTCTTCTCTATCAGTCAGAGTAATATTCTGAACCTGAGGTAGACCTGTGGAGTAGTTACCAGGACCATAACCTAGATATTCAAATGTATGACCAGAACCTCTCAGGATTGAAGGTCTGCGAAGCTCCATGCCTCTGATGTTGACTCTCCTGACTCTCTCACCCTCTTGATGACTGACAGTTTGAGAAGCAACAGCACCTCTGAGAACAGTCAACTCATTATTTGCAGATCCAGAGAGTTCTCCATCAGCAATTCTCATGATTTCAGCACCAATCTGGATGTAAGATCCGATTGGGAATCTGATGTCAGTTCCTACACCAGAGTTTGCAACTGATAGAATAACTTTATTATCAGATTCAGCACTTCCTAGATCATTTCCTAGAATTGCATCATCATGTAGGAAGAGTGGTGTAACTCTAGATCCGATAGATTCTGTATCTGCATCGATTGAACCACCTTTTGCATCAAAGATGGTTGGCATTAAGAACCTGGGACCAGTCTGTGGAACAGGATTTGAGTTAGCTTGTACAGTAAAGGTCAGAATACCAACTCTTTCTAGTACGTTAAATCCACCAAAACTATTGTTATTGTTATCAATGATACCGAAACTAGCACCTGCAACTAATCCGTGTGCATTATTTGTTTCAATGGTTTGAACACCATCAGTAATTGCACCAACTGTCTTAATACCAACTGAACGACCACAATCGATTACATACTGATTTTCGGATGGATTTGGATCTCCAGCCGTGATTGCAAAAGACACTCTATCCTTCGCAGGAGTTCCAACAACACGATAGAAGTTTGTAGCAGTGCTACCAATGCCAGTGATTTGAATTGAGTTTCCAATAAATGTAGAAATACCAGCATCTGTGATGGTGATTTCTGCACCAGTAAAGTTATCTAGATCTAATGTTTCTCCACTAGAATAACTGGAACCACCGTTGATAATCTGAACGTTTTGTACTGCACCACCAGAACCAACAGTGACTCTAGCTGTAGCACCATCCCAATCAGATGTTCCATCATTGAATAGTTTTATATTATAGTAATCACCTTCAGTGAATCCACTTCCACCAGTAAGAGTATCGAAAGTAGCAATACCAGCATATCCATGTGGACGATCTAGAATTACGGTAGCGATACCAACTTCATCATTTCTTTCAAAGTCGAGAATTGTTCTACCATATCCAACTGATCTGGCGAACTTATCGATAGTTTCTCTTGTAACACTATTTTCAGGATCGTCAACTGCAACATCACCGATTGGAGCTCTCTTTGCAAATGACTTAGCTGCATCTGGGTTGGCAAGAATATTATCTCTATCCAACTGAGGATAATATCTTTCAATGTCTGGTAGGAACTTGAGGTTATCAAATTCTTCTACAATTCGGTTATCAGCAGCGAGGATATTAAAGTGGTAGATACCATCACTAATTCCAGGATTGTGCTGTTGAATTACTTCAGATCTATAGAGTGAAATATTCTTTTGACTATCAACTCTCTGGTATCTCGCCATGAGTTGAACTCTGGTGTTCATGTCAGATGTAAAATCACCAGGAGATCTTGTAACATTATCAGTATCTGTTGTTGAGTGTGTGAATGTTAGGTCATCAACAATACTTGTGACTTCAAATGTACCATTGTATCCACTCTTACCAATACCTTCGACGTTAGTTGTACTCTTGACATCTACAATCTTAACTACATCCCCAACAAATAATTCGTGGGGAATATCAGCTCTGATAGTAACTGTTGAACCACTTGCAGAGCAAGTAGAGATGTATCTGTTGTTTCTATTAAATTCAAAGTCTTCACCGTCAAGAGAAGAAATGGTAAAGTCTTGATTACTTCTAGCAGATGTATTGTTACTATCTTGTAGAATAAATCCGTTTACAGGATCTCTACCAATCGTAGATTCTTTTGGAATGAAATATCTAAGTTTATAAATTTTATCACCAAGTGATCTATTATCAGAGAATCTCTTGATAAATGTTTCAGCAGTCTGGGCACCAATTCCTGCTACACCTCTAGAAACAATTTCAGTATAAATGTCATTATCTTCTTCACAATGAATAAACCAGTTATTCTGATTTGGGTCAAATAATACAGGACATCCAATCTCGTTTGCAGCTTTATCAGATACACGACTTTCTACTCTGAGTCCTGTTCCACCATATACTGTGATTGCTTCTCCTCTTAGAGCATCACTAGATGTAGAAGCAACACGGAATAGAGCTAAGTTAATGCCATCAACAATGGCATAGTAAACCCTATCTTCTTGTAAGTTTTCTGGTAAGTCACCATCTTCACTGATGATACGAACTTTTTCACCAGTTACAAGATTGTGATTAACTTGACAGTTAAATCTTCCTTCTGCATCTAGTCCAACAATTCTAGTAATCCTTTCTTTGGATCCTTGACCAGTTGCAATCGTAGATGATGCCGAAACAACATTATCGGTGATTAGAATTGGTGCAGAATATGCAGTTACACCAAGACCACTAGTCAAATTAACGAATAGTTTATCATTTTCTCTGGCACCAATACGATAACCCTGAGAAATAATTGCAGGGGGATTATCCTTGTCAGTAAATCCAAAGAGATATAGATGACTGTTGATACCAACCTGTTTTGTCTTGTCAACATCAAGTGTAAACAGATCGACGTTTGATTCAGTTTGTGGAATAGTTTGTGGTGCAACTAATCCAGTGATATATCCTTGGTCATCTTTTGTAAATGCCTCAGCCTTAAATCCAGATGAGATTAGAGCAATTTGACCAAAGTTTGAGTTGGAGTTCGTGATAGATGCGTCACCACCAGATTCACAAACAAAGTGACCGTTGAATCCAATAGCGAACACAGACACAACCTGAATGATTGAGTCATTGTTCATCTTGATGTGAGCAGTCTCCCATCCTTTACGATAAACCGCTCTACTATCTAAGTGATAAACAGTGTTTGAGTTTGTAGAACTAGATTCTGCTGCTAGTTGAGCACCAGTTACTTTAGTGATGGAAATACCATCATACGTTCTAGATACGGGATTATACTTAACGAAAGCACGGTCATCTTTTTGTAGAGACACAGCCGTATACTGCGCCACAACCATGGATTTAAATCCAGATGCAGTAGAACCATCGGCAAGCATACCATTCATGCCGAAAACGGATCTCAGAGACACGTTAAAGACGTATGGAGATGCACCCGTCACAGTGTCCGTTTCAATGGTTACATTGGCACCAGAGACGTTTCCAGTGGCAAGTAGAGTGGCATCTACGTCTGTTAATAGATAACCGAATGTTGTAGAATCTGTGACTGAAGTAACGAACGTTGAAACATTATAATCAGCAGGAGTTACACCTCTAATCTTAATTGGTGTACCAACTGTTAATTCATGTGGTTCATTAGTTTCTACAGTGATTAATGAAGATGGTGTTACGCCATCACCAGATTTAATAGTCTTAATTGCAATGGGGTCTGCTTGGAATGCACCAACAATCTCCCATTCAACTCTACTCTTGGAGAAACCTAGTGGATCAGTTGGGAACTTCTGGTCAATGTTTCTACCTGATGCTTCATTAAAAGCATTAGATAGTTTGCTATAATACATGTCAAGGTCAGTTAGACCCGTACCATCAACTTCATTTACACCATCAGCAAAACCAAATGCTGTGAGTTTGTTGTGTGAGAATGTTGGTTTTGATTTATTGATTGATGAGAAATCTTGAGGGTCGGTGTATACCTCTGAGTTTAGATCTCCATCGAAGAATGTAAAGTCTCTGAAATAACAAGTACCAGTTAGACGAATAACAGCAGAATCACCAGCTTCAGTATCAGTTGGGTTTGGAACGTAAAGTGGTCTAACTTTGGTTTTTCTGAGGTCAAAACCAACAATAGCAGTACCTCTGGGAAGAATAACTCCACCTCTGTGGTCGTTAAACTTATAAAGCATATTATCTTCGACTTCCAAATCGAAGACTGAAGATAAAGATAAAGTTAGAGTTGATTGTGCTAGTGTTTCAGTTCCTGCAGGAGAAATTGCTTTTGCAACACCATTATCGTCTTTAATTCTAAATCCTGGTCTATTATCAACGATATGAGTACCAGGGAACAAAAGAATTGTTGTTCGGTCAAATAAATCGTTATCGTTACCCCTTACATAAGAAAATCTCGCAGACTCTAAAAGAGCCCTTTGAATAGTCTTAAAGGGTTGAGATAGGGAGTTACCTTGGTTCTCGATGCTATCTGTAGCACCGATATCGTTAGGATTCACATAAAGGATTTTTCCTTCTGTGTTCTTAATAAAATTTTGGAGCTTACTAAGAGGCATGGATATAAAAGTCGCTAACTTTGCTTTATGATTTATTTAGCGACTTTACATTTATGCGAGTAGGGAGACTTGAACTCCCACGAGCGTAATGCTCAACAGATTTTAAGTCTGGTGTGTCTACCGATTCCACCATACTCGCAGGACATTACACTTATCCGAATGCTTGCTATGGGGCACTCAACCCAACATTCTGACAGTTTGTAATGGAGCAAAGAGAGTAACCAACTCTCAAGATCACAGTGTGGTTAGCACCGTCGCGGGCGAGCTCATTCCCCGTCTAATGCTTCCTGAGAGGATCGAACTCTCCTTAGGCAAATTATGAGTTTGCTGCATTCACCAGATTGCTAAGGAAGCAAATGGTTCTGCCGAGAATTGAACTCGGTTCACACGCTTATAAGGCATGGGCTTTAACCAATAAGCAACAGAACCTCAACAATCAGATGTCACATATAGGTGGATTGTATTTTAAATATTCTCGAAATGTCATTCTCATTTCTTTTTCTGTCATCCCACAATTCTTTGCTGCTTCGGGGACATTCATTGTGCAATCATAAAGTGCTTCATTCGATTGCTGTACGTTTTCAGGTGTGGTCTTAACCTTTTTTTCCATTCGATTCATCGAATACTCAAGTATTATAAGTGATCAGTGATGCTGTGTCAAGTGTTGATGCCGCTTGGTCCTGCGTTTGGATAGAAGTTTGCAATCCTATCCTTGCGGTTTAGAGTGTTTCTTCTTCCTCTACTGAAAGCCCATGACTGCTTTCTGTACTCTGCTGCTTCTTCTTTAATGGTTTTGGATGTTGTTGCATAATCAGATCTTGGTCCAGATGCCTTTGCACTATTATATGCACTAATTGCACTTTGCTGTGCTGTGTATAGTTCTGAACAAGTTTGAGTGCATATTCCAGGAAAAAGTTGACTAGAACTTACATAGAGTAATAATGCACTATCTCCTGATGTTATTTGATTATCAATACCTCTACCATAGTTGGATGGATTTAAAGTTGTTGATCCACCAGATCCATTCGTTAAATTAGTTGGACTTGCTTCACCGAGAGGATCATCCCCATCATATCCATCATAACTATTATTATCCATCACATTTTGAGCAATCTCATAATATACAGTCGCAGCTGTTCCTGCCAAAAAATTTCCAGTGCTTGCCGTAGCAACAGAACAACCACAACCAGTTGCAATAACACCAAAATTAATTGCTTGTGACAGATGACGATTTGCATCAACTACAGTCTGTGCATATGCTTCATCAGATGCATTAGCTAATGGTGTGATTCCACCTATATGATCATCATACTTATCAAGTTGAGTATCTAAGAAAGCAACGTCGTTTTCAAGTTGGTTAGTTTCTCTGTCGTAAAAAATTTGTAGCGGAGTCTTTTCTGCCATGATTAATTATTCCCAGGATTTAAAGGAAGAGGAGTGTCGTCGCCATGTTGTTTATATAGCACAGGTACACCATCTCGTTTTAACTTTTCAGGCACTTTCTCTATATTAGCTGATGTTTCAGTTTTATCTGATCTATACTCAACATACAAATCACCAATATCTTTTCTTTCTCCATGAACAATATAAAAGTATTCTAATTCAGATGCCTGATGACCAACTTCAATAGTATACTTTTCAGCAGTCTGTGTAATTTTTTTGACATGTAATGTACTACATGCTTTTCCAATGGGAGTGAACTGTACTGTTATGCTATCAAAGTGAACTAGTCCAGTCCAATAATCTGGAAGATCGATAGTTTTTGATTTTGTTTTTCCACGATAATAAACACCCATCTCTGGGCCTTCTAAACATGCGTGTGCAAGTCTCCAACCCTCTCCTCTAGTTGGGTGTTTGATGTCAAATTGCTTAAATGGTGCAGCGACAGCAGCGAATACACCTAGAGCTGCTTTTTGAACTGAACTGGTTATACCACCAGCAGTTGCGTTTGCTGAAGCGTTTGCTGTTGCTCCTGCCTCAACTGTTGCCCCTGCGGTAACATTAACTGATGCTTTTACATCTGCACCTGCTTTTGAGGCAATACCAGTAACATTAAATGCGCCAATGACATTGGTAATACCTGTAAAGTTTGCTGCAATGGGTCCTACAACATTTAGTGAACATACTGCAGGAATTGGTAGTTTTGGTCCAATATTTACTGTACCTAAATCAACACCAGCACCAGGAGCAGTGCCAAAATATGCTGGTCCAGATGCTGTGAGAAGTCCAGGTAATGCAGAAGAAAAAGTTAATCCTGAAAGAGCAGGACTGGGAATTATCCCAATATGCAATTTTCCTGTATTAATAGCGTCGGTTGATTGTGCCATAGTTATGCAATACTTCTATAGGTGTTTGAAACGCCCTGCAGGACGCCTGCCCAAGAACCACTCATGAATGATCCAACAATACCAGCAACACTTGGAGCTCCTGAGTTCTTGATGTCCCCAATCAAATATAAAAATCCATTAGCATCAAGTACGACATCCTTTTCTCCAGTAATACGAACTTCACCACCCTGAATCATTATAGTTTCATTAGAACTTATGGACATAATTCCATTTGATCTAATATCAATTTGACCATCCCTTCCTGGTCCCTCAGCCTCAAAGTAAATGTTCTTTCCTTTGAATTTTATATTGTCAGCAACAACTACAAAGTCACCATGGGGACAATAAATTGATTTTGCTATTTGCTCCTTAGTACCAACACTACTTGGGTCTGTATTGCAAACCTCCTTTGATGATCCAGTAATAACTTCAGTTTTAGAACCGTTAGCCCAGTGAGTTACTGCATTTCCAGACTTTAACCATGTAGTGAGTTCACGTCCTGTAGCAGCATCATCTCTACCTGGGCCCGCAAATACTGTTGCGTTTTCATTATCAAGTAGTCTAAAAGTTCTATTACTCATTGTTTACCTAGGATTAGTATCCTCCGTATCCGCCACCACCACTTGGTGGGGATGGAGAAGGAGAAGGAGATGGACTTGGTGTAGGACTTGGTGTAGGACTTGGGGCAGGTGTGGGACTTGGAGTAGGAGTAGAAACAGTTTCAGAGGTGACAGTAGATGTTGTTGTCGTAGTGCTTCTACTAGGTAGATTTAGTGCATTTGCAGATGGTGTTACTGGTTCAACTGGAATTGCAGATGATGTAGATTGTACAGAAGTACTAGAGGTATTTCTTTGTACAAATGTTCCAAGTGCAGATAAACTTTCCTCAAGAGTATCATAGATGAATGCATGTGCTCTAGGACTGTGAGCTGCACCAACCATTTTTCTTCCTTCATGCTCATGATATGGTCCATAATATGGTTTGCCGTTGACATAACCAACTAATGGCCTTTTCTTAGAAGTACACTGTATGACAGAGAGTGTGCTATTTACATATTTACGTTGATCATCAGCGAGGAAATCAGATGCTTTCGTGAAAGCAATGATTGGTCTAAGTCTTGCACCATTACCAGTGTCACTATTTATTCCTATCTCTGGAGTATCCTTCCAACCACAAGCTTCACCCTTAACTACAACTGCAATCAGTTGACCAGAGTCTGAATATTGTCCCTCCAATATCAAACCAGGTAATGAAGGTTCGGTAAATAATTCATCTCCAATAGCATATCCATATCCAGTTGAAAGAATCTCGACACCAACTAAACATCCAACAACGGGAACAGTGAGACGATCGTCATCATCATCAGGATCAGGATCGGGGGTTGGTGGAGTAGGTCCTGGTGGGAATGGATCGTCATCGCCATCATCATCACCACCACCGCCGTCTCCACCACCATCGTCTCCGCCGCCACCTCCGCCGCCGCCATCATCATCATCGTCACGATCATCATCATCGGGGAGAGGTGAAGGTCCAGGTCCAGGGCCTGGTCCAGGGCCTGGTGGATTTGGAGTTAATTCGTCTTCACCATCTGGCGTATCAATATAACCATATCCAGGATTTGTTATAATAACTCCAGTCAAACTACCATCAGAATCAATTTCAGCGTAACCAGCACCACCATTGCCATAATTACATGGATCATTGAATGTTACAAATGGTGGATATGCATATCCAAGTCCAGAATCTTCTAGTAAAATACCAACAATACTTCCTTTGCCACTAACAACAGCGGATGCTAACGCTTCTGCTGTTGGATTTCCACCAAAAATATCAACAACTGGTGGACCGCAAGGCTGTGGATCTGTAGTACAAACTGCTGCACCACCAGCGTTTAATCCTGCCTCATCTAACCATCCAACAATACCAGCTGTGGGATCTGGTATTTGCAATTGATCTAAGAAATTTGCATAATCATCCTGCTGCTGTTTTGTTGGACCAGCCCAGGGACTCGAATTAAATTTAGTGACCTCCGAACATTCCTTGGTCAAACATAGGAATCCAAGAATGCCAAGAATTAGATCAATGATTTCGGTGATTTGAGCACCAATATCTAGAACACCATCAAATAAATCCCCCAATGCTGCTAATGCAGTATCGAGAGCACTCTGTAGTTCTGCAAGAATACTATTGATCAGTGCGTTTACAAACTTCTCTGCTGCACACAGTGGAGCAGATGCCAACTTACCAAGAAGTGCTGCAAGAAAGTCTCCGATTAGTCCAGGGAGATCATCTATAATATTTTGAAAAATACAGAATAAAACGTCAAGAACCTTAGCAAATACTGAATCTTTAATATCTTTTAGAACGTCACCTAAGATAATATCAAGAGCTGCACTAACTTCTCTTCTAACAGTGCCCAGAACAAAGTTTCTAATTCTCTGTATTAACGTTCTGCAAACACCAGCAATATTATTGATGATAGTTGTAATTTGACCAGCAAAATCATATACTTTATTGATACTGCCGACCACATATGTTGCATAGTATTTTTTGACACCTTTTAATATAGATGCAACTTTTGAGATCTCTACTTGAATTCTAGAAACAGTATCCGTTCCACAATTATTTGGTCCAGAAAATTCTTGATTTAAGTAAGTGAATTCATATGAGTCCATCAAACTAGGAACTGCATATGAAGTATAGGTTGCATCTCCCGATGTCCTAAGATCGTATTCACCCTTTGGACTTGAAGTCTTTCCTTCCTGGTTTAAATTAGATCCAATATCTGGATTACTTTTGTCAACTCCAATTCTCCAAGTTGGAATATTTTGTCCCGCATATAAAGGTGTGGAAAGGTATGGATTTCCCGAACCAGACTTTAAATCTTCTGCAGATACTTCTGGTTGTGCGGGATCGACAGTAGAAAGAACACCGTCAATAATTGGTTGTTGGCCGTCATCGGAATCCAAAAAGTATCCTGTGACAATTTCACCACCAACAATTCCACTGTTTACATTGTTTCCTGCACCAGTGGTGGTTGGTTTCTTGATCATCGCAACAGGAAGATCTTCATCTGGGAGGACTGCTAAGTCCTCCGTATGATAACCTAAAATTCTTACAGGTACTCTTTCCCCCCAGTTTTGTCCTTGGGAAATTTCTTTCAAGGTAATTGGAACCTTTCCGATCCAATACCTCATGCCATCACGGCCTAGAAAATGACTAGTATAGGGGGTAAAACCTGACATTAATCTTCGTAAATTCTACATTCGTCTGCTTCTGGATTCTCATCACAGTACATTTCAAAGGCGGTGGGATCGTGATGATCTTCTGGATGTTCTTTATGATAACGCTCAAGGTGTTCCAATTCGTCAGCAGTGTGACGACGTTTCTGTGGTGAAATTGTTGGATCGTCTAGGATTTTCTTATCCTTTTCGATATGATCCTCGATAGATTTTTCCATGGCTTTTATGGTTGTTAAGACCCTAGTGTATCTCGAACTATCAATAAATGGGAATAAGATCTTGAGTTCGTGACATGGTGGCAAACTTCTTTGATAAGATACTTACCACTTAGTTTTTCATCATACTCAAATTGGCAACCAGCTTTCGATATATTTACGACAATTGTGTTGCCTGCATGTAAGTTGAGGTTTTGTGGGACTGTAATATTTAGTATCTGACTAAAAATAGAATTATATGTAATAGGTCCTTGAACATCGAATATTGAATGATCAAAGTTCACATTCAATCTATCAGTCAATCCCTGCATATCTTGAATGCTTATATATTGTCTAGTAAACTTCAAATCTGTCGCATCTGCTGGTGGTTCATAAGTAGCATTTCCGAAGAAGGATGTTGCATCAAAGTCTTCATAGTCGAATGTGCTGTTTGCATCTGGATCTAGACCATCACTCGATGGTTTAAAATTAAATCGTTTACCACCAAATGCACCAAACATAGCTTTACTATTAAGATTATCCGTTTGTACTTGTCTGTACTTTAGAATTCTTTTTTGAGGATCTTGTCTACCAAAAGGTGTCTTTGGTTCATATACATCATCAGCTGTGCCACCATAAGTATATGTTTCAGTGATTGGTTGATCAATCAAATCTTTCATAGATCTAAAATTATATCCTTCCCTTGTTTGATAGAAGAAAAATCCTGCAGATTTTCCATTTTCTTCACTAGAAGTTCTAGGACAAATATCCATGATAACAGTAAATGGTTTTCTACTATTACCTTGATATGAGAAAGCAGAAGATGAAGGTGATCCCCTAAATGCTACATCTGAACCAAGATCATCTACTAAAATGCTACGAACATTTTCTGTTGTGTTTTGAGCTGGAAGTTTCCTGTAGACTCTGGTAGACTCTGATTTGAAATGATCTGGTGATATGAAGTTAAAAAACACAAGATTTTTATCATCCTGTTGGAATACTTGTGCCGCTTCAAATACTTTTAGTGATAGATTTAATGTCTGATTTCTTTGATTCTCAATAATTATCTCTACATTTTCTCCAGTCTTGAGTGGAAGAGCAGACATAAACGATTCATCGTACTTATCTCCATCAATCCGAGCTCTTCCAGTGTCTAGCATCAAGGTTTTTGCAGTCATCACTGGAGAGAATATATCTTCGTAGAAATAAAAATCTCCAGCAACACCAGCACTGATGTCAACTTGCCTTTCGCCATCAGCACTTGTGAGTAAGAATTTATTAATAAAAGATCTTTCTGTTGCTGATGCCATTAGGTATATGCAAGTTGAATATTACCAAGCTTATTTAACATGTCTGGAGCACTCTTTGTTGAAGAAGCTATGGTCTGTGACGATGAACCGACTGGTATTGGTTGCGCCACAGGAATTTCTATGGGTACAATTGCAACTCTCTGTCCACTTGAGGTTCTGCCTTTTGATATTGTTCTTTGATTTTCAACACCTCTAAAGTTTTTATTCATCCATGATATTGGATCGGTTGGTGGTCTGAAATTACCCGCTGAATCAGGTATATTATTTGAGATTTCCCAGTGTAAATGATCAGCATACTTATTCGGATTACCATATCCAGATCCACCAACAGTTCCCAACATAGTTTGAGTGCCAAAACTTTGACCCTTTCTTAGTGGACTTGGCTCATTCATATGTCCAAAGAAATGATATGCATTAAACTTATCATCCTTCCATGTTACCCAATTTCCATATCCACCATCATTTGCTGCACCTAACCTTCCAGTTTGATATACTTTTCCAGGGAGATATGAAAAGAGTGGAGTGCCTCTTGAAGCACCAACATCAATACCATTATGTTTCTTTGGACCTGCCCCCAGATCACGCATACCCATACCAGAAGTAATTTTTGGTGTATATGCTCCTGGTTTACTTTTTAAAATTGGACTTGTAGGTATACTAACACTGGCAAATTGCCCTTGAGGTGCTTTTGCTCTACCAGTAGTACCACTGAGAGGCATCAAACTGCCTGATGTAGTTTGTGGTGGTGGTTGTTGTGGTTGTGCTGGAGGTGGTATTTGCTGAGTTGGGGGTGATGTTATTTTTGTTTCTGATTTTCCTAAAGGAGTTCCAGCTGCTTCATTGATAAGATCCATCCCAGCTTGATCTTTTAGCAAACCAGTTCTCTTATCCGCCGTCCAATGACTTAATCCACCACCAGGCATCGTCAATAAAACTGCAGCCAAATAATCTTGAACGTCTGGACTAAATTTTACATTTTTTGAAATGTTGGCATATCTTAAGGTGTCTTGTAAAGTACCACTTAAAAACTGATATCTTCCAGCAGCATGTATGAAACCCTGATTATTTTGTCGGCTCAGATTTTGTGCTGCCAAAATTTCAGCAATCGTCATATCAGTGAGATTCTTTCCAATGATCCCAGCTGAGGGTCCACTCGCTGGTGTTCTTCCACCAGAATCTGGGATGGTTCCCTGATTCATTGCATTATAGTTTCCAGAACCTGCTGATTCATATTCAGATATTTTATTCAGAGCCTGAATATGAATTGGTTTTAATCTACCCCTATAATTTGTACCAGAAGGTCCAGAAGGAGTTGTTGGTTCTTCGGGTCTTTGTTGTGCTTGTCCCTGTCCAGAACCATCTGGATTACCACCAGGACCATAATACTCTGGTTCCTTCTCTGGTTTTTGTTCTTCTTTCTCTGGTGGTTTTGTTAGGTTTTGAACATTGAATAATGCATCTTCCCAATTTGTCCCTAAAGATTCAACTGCCGCTTCTAAATTATCTACTTCTTTCTGAAGTTTTCCTTCTTTATCAGTAAAGTCAAAATTCTTTATGTTAGTTATTGCTTGAGTTACAACTCCTTTTAATCCACCGATGATATTTCTAATATCTTGGATCATTCGTTTTGCAGCTTGGACAATATTTCCAATACGAACTTTCAATGTTTCAATTAGTGCTAGGATTCTAGGTAGTTCTCCAACTAACCAACCGAGGAGTAGATATCCCAGGGCATTCATAATTCTACCCAAGAAACCTTTACCCTTATTGAGAGTTCTGGATACCAGTCCAGATCCTGGTACTGAACTTGCTTCTAGTGCAGATTCTCTATTTCTTCTCTCTTGTCTAAACCTGAAAAGTTGATTTAATCTTCTTTCTTTTCTGTATATTGTCGTGCCAATATTATCCCTCTTTCTGAATACATTTACAGCTTTAATTGATGCCTTTCTAGCACCAATCGTACTCTTCCTGAGAGTCAATAGATTATCATCTAATGAGGATCTCTTGAATGTATCTCGTAGTAGCGCAGATGAAAGTGACATTTAGATTATCTTCCTGGTATTTTCACATTAAAATTTCTTTCCGCAATTCCCGCATAAGGATTTTGAGGATTATATGAGAGAACATCTGGAACTTCATCATCAATAGTATTATGTTTTCCTACTGGATTCATAAATCGTTCTTTCATTCTGTTCATGTCTTCAGTGAATTGAGCATCAATTGCCCTTTCACCCTCTCTACTTGCTTGATTCACTTGTGCTGCTTTTTGCTCTCCAGATGGAACTGGATTAATTGGTGATACTGGAGCACCTTCAATAGCTGCAGCACCCTGTGAAAGTGATTCAGGTGATCCAGCTTCGGATGCTCCTGGTATTGCAGGAGTTTGGCGGTGTAATTCTGCCAGCGCCCCTTCAACAGAATCAACATCACCATCAGAAGTTTCAGGTTTTTTCATTAACCCTACATCCTGTAGAACTTTTGTGATTGGATCATTCACACCTTTGAAGAAATTGTCCAAATTCAACGAATCGTAATTTGAATCTAAGAATGGTGTGACAAAAGTAGATCCCAAGTATTGACCCAACGCACCACCGCCGATTGCACCTGCAATAGCAGCCAAGAATGCTCCTGGTCCAGTGGTAAGACCAAGTAATCCAGCTAATCCACCACCAATTTTAGCACCGCCCAACGTCAGCATCATTTCTGGTATCATGGGACCAACTGCTTTGCTGGGAGTCATTCCCTGATCAAGTCTACCTTTGATTGCGCTACCAATATATGCAATTTTTAAAGCAGTGCCTAAGAAACTGATAAATCCAGGACTTCTAAGAACAGCCTTGATTCCATTACCAAGTTTATTTTTTCCACCACGAAGCAATTCAAATAAACGTTGAATAGCAGTGTTCTTAGTTAGTTTTGGTGGTGCTGATGGTGGTTGTGGGTTAGTAAGTCTAGGATTTCCAGGCCTGGGTGGAACTTGTTGATTTCCTGATGGTGGTTTTGGTGGTCTTGGTTGTGTTCCTTGGCCACCAGTTGATGGTGGTGGTACTGGTGATCGTCCTTGCCCACCAGTTGATGGTGGCGTTGGTGTTTTTGGTTGTTTTGGTGTTACTGGTGGTGTTTTTCCCTTCCCACCTGGTGTTGTTGGTGGTGTTTTTGGTGGTTTTGGCGTTACTGGTGGTTTCTTGGGTAATAATCTACCAAAGATTAAATTAAATCCACCTTTTAATATCCAACCACCAATCTTCAGTGCTAAACCACCAATTGTGGTAATTAGACCAAGGACACCACCACTCAATATTGCAAATATACCACCAGCAACTGCTAATCCATTTATAAGTTCTTGTTTTAATTTTTCAAGTTCGTTTGTATTTCCTTCTGCATCCGCCCGAAATATTTTGAGTAGTTTGGTAGTTAACCATCCACCAAAGAGAAATAGTAAAGCCTTCTTTAAATCAAATAGTTTGTTCTGAACTGCACCTTGAATTTTTCTGACAGGTTTCATCAATGCAGAGGTGATCTTTCCCTCTACAACATCTTCTGATCTTCCAAATGCAGTTCTTTCTGCATCTACTAATCTAGTTCTTCTTTCTTGATTAGCTCTTGCTTGTTCCTTTACAGTCTCACCTTGAATCGCTGCAGTGAGAGTATTGAGATTAGTTGAAATAGCAACAATATTTCTATTGATGCTTGTTAATTGTTTACCTAAAAAAGTATATACCTGCGTCTGTTGAGCATTATTTTGCTTCTCAACAGCTAAAATGGCATCCTGAGTTCCTTCCGTATTACCAGCTGGTAGTAGTTTTTGTGGATTTACTCTAGATGCCATTTGCTTGTTTGCGTTTCAGTTCTTCTTCTTCCAAATATGCTAAGAGGAGAGAAACATATACTTCTCTTTCCCATGGCATCATGTTTTCTAACTCCGTCAAACTGTATTTATGATGCTGCATCAAGGCAAAATTAGTTTGGAAATACGAAGTTAGAGATTCATGTGCCAGGGCTACGCGAAAAAAGATGCTAGACCTTCAAGGACAACTTCATTTTCAACACCAGTCTTTGGATTTGTCACCTTCAATGTGTGTGACAGTTTTGGCATTGTTGAGAAAAACTTCTCAACTTTTGCAAATTGAGATGATGTCAAGTTGCCAACGAATTCATCCAGTTCTTTCTTGGTGCAATCTGCAGTGTTCCAAGACTCCTCTTCAGAATAGACTTGATCTACACAACTTGTGATAATATCAAATCCTTGATCAATACTTACATCTCCACCATCAAAGTTTGTCTTTACAAACTCATCAAGAGATGGATACTTCATTCTAATAGAAAGTTCATCATCTAGTTTGATGTCTCGATTGTGTTCGTCACTTACATTGATTTGAATATCATCAATGTTAATTTGAACCTCGACTTCAGTTTCACCGTCGTCTGGACATGTGACAATTACATCGATAAGTTCACCTACAGACTTTCCACGAACATTCAAGAATAGATATTCAATATCGAAAGTAGAAAGATTTTCTACCTTTACACCTCTAGAAAGGATACAAGAAGAAAGAACGTTCTTGACAGCACCTGTAATTTGCTTCATATCTTGACTCTCTAGAGCCATGATAAGAACCTTTTCCTCTTTGACTAGAAATGGACGATACTTGATTTTCTTTTTGATTGAAGGCAACTCAAGTTCATAAACAGGAGTCGAAGACTTTGGTAAAGGCATGATATACTATGATGTTTTGATTATTTAGGGGGTTACTAGAGCACTACCACCAATGGATCCATCCGCTCCTCCAGCACCTGAACTGGCGTTAGCAATGAAGCTAATCTTGTCAGATCCTGTAGCAACAGTTGGATTCCACTTACCTTTGACTCCAATGAAACCATCAATGAAGTCTTGTGTGATTGCTTTTTGATTATAATTTGAGTTAGTGAAGAACTGTGATAGATCAGCATTGGATGATTGAGTTCCAGTTGCGCTATTTGCAGTTTTATTCTGGAAATCAATAACGCTGTCGTCAAAGTTTTGAGCAGATGTTGTATTGTTATATGGATATGGAGAAACAGTTCCCTTACCTCTCGCTGTCAGGAAGTGTCTCTCATAATTAAAGTCAACGGAAAGTCTCAAAACAGAGTTTGAGCTTTCATATGATACTGGTGTAGATGTAATTGCGATTGGGAATAATTGAACAAAACTATATGCAGTCATTGCCTCTGATGTTGCCAATCCTCTATCAAACTTATAAATTCTCATACTATCACATTTATATCCATTATTCCCTCTTGGATATCTCATTCTATAAAAATAACCTGGTGTATATGGACTTACATTATTAGGAAGTTCTGCTCCACCAGAAATATGGCTGATCCATGCTTCAAAAAATCTCAATACTTGATATTGACTATCACAATAAAAACTAAGATTTATATTATTGAATATCTTTGTATGTGCATACTGCTGCTGAACACCAGTGAAATTTCCTTCAATTGATGTAGTCGCTAGACTCTGCCCAGGTAAGACTGCACTATAACATAATAAACCAAGATCTTCATTGTAGAAATCACTCAGAACTCCACGATTTGCAAGAGTTTGTGTGAGTCCACCCGAAAATCCATTAAATGTCACCTGATAATGAGATGATTGAGCTACATCACCAAATGTATTTTTAATGTCTGAGATCTTTTTTAGTCCTACCACTCTAAATACCTACAGTGAAATTTTTATGGATGGCATATAAAGGTAAATTTCGCCCCTCAAACACAAAAAAGTATAGGGGAAATCCAAGTAACATTATTTATAGGTCTCTTTGGGAAAGAAAATTCATGGTCTACTGTGACCTGAATGAAAACATTCTTGAATGGGGCAGTGAAGAAATAGTTATTCCTTATCGATCACCACTGGACTCTAGAGTGCATCGTTACTTTCCAGACTTTTATATTAAAGTTCGTGAAAAAAATGGAAATGTTCAACGATATATTATTGAGATTAAACCAAAGAGACAGTGCAAAGAACCAAAGGTTCAGAAGGAAAAGACTAAGAAATATATCTATGAAGTGACTGAGTATGCCAAGAATCAGGCAAAATGGAAAGCCGCAGAAGATTATTGTGAAGATCGCAAATGGCAGTTCAAAGTTCTTACTGAGGACGATCTAGGCATATGAGCAGAGTACAACCACTGATTGACAAAATGACTGGTGTCGAAGACCCAGACGATTTAATGATGGAGATCATGGAACTCTTACCAGAAACAGTTGAATCGACAGAAGTCGATGTTGGAAACTACTGCACGTTTGTATATCAACCAAAAACACCATTCATTCGTTATGATCAAAATCCTCTAGTTGCAGTTGTTGCAAAGTTTGAATGGGGATTTCGTGGTATCAATTATCATTGGGGTGCTTACAGAAATTATACCAATGAAGAAGTGGTTGGTGCTGTTCATTTAGTCAACTCTTCGGAGGTGTCTGACTTGAGAACAATACCTTATCAAAATTATCGACTAAATATTTAAACTAGGGGTCTTTCTATAAATGCCAAGCAAGAGCAAAAAAGGTAAATTACAACCCTTTAGATACCCAGCAGGTGTCTTGGAAGATCATTCTGACTATTTGTATATTGGGATTCGTTCATACAAACCAAGTAAGAATTCTACAAGTGAGGCATTTAGACTGCAATCCTTGGCACAGGGAACATCATTACAACAGTCAAAGTCAGTAGCAAATATAATTCTACCAATCCCAACTTCCATCACTGCTTCAAATGGAGTTACTTGGAATGGTGGAACAATGAATGTTCTGGAAAAAGCTGGCGTTGAGGCTGGAATGGCAGCAATGGATGGAAGATTTCAAGAAGCTCTTCAGGGACTAATAGATACAGCAAACGAAATTGGAACTGGAGATAGCACCATTAAAGGAGCACAAAGTTTCTTCGCTAGTAAAGCTATACAAGCACTTGGTAGTCAAGTGAGTTTTGAACAAGTTCTGTCAAGAAATACTGGTCAAGTCCTAAACCCAAATCTAGAGTTATTGTTTTCTGGTCCTGGTTTGAGAAGTTTTTCTTTCAATTATCAGTTATCTCCTAGAGATGAAAATGAAGCTCAAACAGTGAAAAATATTCTAAGAGTTCTAAAGCAAAGTATGTCTCCAAGAAGAGGAACCTCTACTGCATTCCTCTGTGCTCCTCATCTTTTCCACCTTTCATTCAAAAAAGGAAATGGGGATCATCCATACTTAAATAGATTCAAGACGATGGCACTTGTAAATATTGGTGTCAATTATACTGGCACAGGGACATATGCAACATATGAAGATGGTTCTCCTGTAGTGTATAACTTATCAATGGAGTTTCAAGAACTATCACCCGTTTACAATGAAGATTATGCTGGTGAAGAAGGTCTCATTGGAGCAGGATACTGATGTATTTCAAGGAATTGCCCGACGTAAGTTACCCATCACCTCTATCTGATAGAAGATCAGATAGGGAATATATAACTATCAAAAATCTCTTTAGAAGAGTCAAATTAAGAGATGATCTAGTTGATAAAGTAACAGCATTTGAAAGATATGAGGTCCGTCAAGGGGAGAGACCAGATATTGTTGCTGAAGAATATTATGATAATCAAGATTTAGATTGGTTGGTTCTAATCTCAAATAATATTACTAATGTTAGAGATCAATGGCCTCTAAGTGATAATGAATTATATAATTATGCCGTTGAGAAATATGGTGTAGAAGGTCTAAGTCAAGTTGCATATCACGAAACAACTGAAGTAAAAGATGATCTTGGAAGATTAATTTTCCCAGCAGGTATCCGAGTAGACTCTGATTTCACAATACCAAATCCAGATATATTTGATACGACTTTGAATCCTGTTAGAGCTATTTCAAACTACGAAGCAGAATCACGTCTCAATGATGAAAAGAGATCAATAGTTTTATTGAGAAAAAACTTTGTCACTCAAGCCATCCTAGATTTAAGGGAGGAATTGACTTACGACAAATCCTCCCAGAAAGTAAATAATAAACTAATTAAAGCAGATAATATTAGACTGAAGTAATCATCCGTCTGCTAGTCGCTGGAAATAACTTAGAGTGTCATCTTCCTCGTCGGAACTAGGAGTGATGTCAGGTGCGTTGAAGTCACGACCTTCACTCAGTGAATCTAGTTCATTACGCATGGACTGTGGCATAGGTGCTGCCTCACCACGATTCTCACGACGGAACTGTTCTTCTTCTTCGACAGTCTCTTGATCTTGGAACTTAGGAGTGCCCTTGATACCAAGAACATAGTCAAGACGAGTCTTCAGCTCTTCGTAAGTCTTGAACTGATCAGGAGCAACTAGTGACTGAAGAGAATACTCTTTCTTCCAGATTGCTTCCATAGCATCGTCATCATCTAGAAGTGCATCTGGACGTGCAAACTCAGAAGAATCATAGTTCCAGTAACCTGCAACTTTCTTGATCTTCAGTTTGAAGTTAGCACCTTGCCAGAAGTCGAAGGGATTGATGGGCTCTTCATCTTCAAACTCAGGTTGCATAGCAGCAGTGATCTTATCAAAGATCTTCTTGCCAAACTTGAAGAGGAAGACTTTACCTTCGTTGTCAGGATTGACAGGATCCTTAACAACATAGATGTTGCTGTAGTAAGACAGTTTACGCTTTTGCTTACGAGCAACATCCTTATCAGACTCTAGACCACTGTTCCAGAGTTGAGAGTTGTATTCAGATACGGGGTCCTTTTGTCCGAGAGTGGTGAGAGAGTTCTCAATGAACCAACCACCAGGGCCTTGGAAGGCGTGAGAATACAGTTTTGCCCATGGCAGATCTTCGCCATCGGGAGCAGGGAGGAAACGAATTACAGCGTAACCGTTGCCAGTCTTGTCAAGTTGTGGTTTCCAGAGACGATCGTCTCCACCACCAGTCTTGGTCATTTTTTCGACTTCCTTCACCAGTTTGTTAGTGAGGGAACCCAGAGAGGATTTCTTTTTTAGATCGGAAAAGGACATTGGATTTGGCCTGTGTTGTGAACGTGTTTATTATAGGATGGGTTGGGTCAGGAGTCAAGGTCTTTTCTCATACCCCGAACAGTTGCTTTCATTTCTTCAAAGACAGATCTCACATCATTTCCTCCAGCGAATCCCATCATTTCGCAGAATTCTTGGATGTTTTTTCTTCTTTCAATTGCTGCTGGATCATCACTAAGTGACATACGAGCGTACATCAAACTTTGTGTTTCAATCAGCTCTTCTAGTTTACCCAAATGCTCAATTTTTTCATCATGATTAAGATTTGGGTAATCCATGACTTCTTCAAAGATTTCTTCTTGAAGTCTTTCAATTTTGTCCAAACCTGCTTGAACAAATTCGGATTCCATAAATTTACTCATGTTTATAATTCTTGACCCTTTGGTATTTAGAGTGGTAATTTTGCCTTGGAAGTCTTCTTCATAAAGTTCAGACGAATAGCGTCCCACTTTAGTTTTTCTTTTAATGGCTTGGTGATTAGTTTTGAAATTGAATCAACTTCAAGGTTATTTTGCTCACAGAAAAAGACGATTGCATCAATGTAATTCATCTTCTCTTTGAGAACAATTTGTTCAATCTCCTGACAAAATTTTTCAGATGTGATGAACTTTTTTTCTAACTCCTTTTTTAATTCATTTTTCATTGAATCTCCGTAGATATTCACCCAACAAATGGATGTATTTTCCTTTGTCGTACTCTTCATAAACTTCGCATTCTCCATTTTCGCATGACATGATAATTACAAATTTCTTCACTATTATACCAGTAAGTTCATACAACATGCAAGCATATGCTGCACACTGTACAAAGTATCCATCAATCCAATCTCTTGGTTTTGGTTGCTTACTTGTCTTAAAGTCAATGATCGCCAACTCGCCATTGTACTCAGCGATGCAATCTACTGTCCCAGCGACTTTAAGGTTCATACTATATAGTCTCTTTTCAAGACCGTGAATATTGTCGATATTATTCAGGTATGGTTTCGCAACCTTGAATAACATCTCTGGAAGTGGTTTTACTTTTGGAAGAGATTCATTCTTTAGATAATGCTCAGTCAGAGTGTGCATGTCAGTGCCACGACTGGACGATTGTCTCAGAGTTCTGTTTGCTACTTCATCACCAACTTTTTTTCTCCACTTAGCAAATTTGTCCCGATTAATCCAGCTCAACACTGAAGTAATCGAGACAAATTTTACATCTTGGGTGCCAGGCACAACATAGTGCCTAACACCTTCGATTTCTTCTCTTTCTAGATCATTAACAAAAGGAATATCAATGTGATTGAACATTACAAATTAGAATCGAGTTTAGCAAGTAAGTATTCTTTAACGATACCAGATCTTACGATATCGTCAACACCAAACTCTACAAGTTCAAATGATGGCATCTTTCTAAGGATGCTCATGAAATCGACAATTCCATTCTTTTCATTAGTTTTGGTAAGATCAGTTTGAGTGGCATCACCACAGAAAATAATCTTACTATTCTCACCAACACGGGTGATGATAGAGTCTAGTTCGTGGAAGTTTAGATTCTGGAATTCATCAATGATCAGAATTGCATTATCGAAAGTAGTACCACGAATAAAGGAAGTGCTCCAAAAACTTACAGTTTCCTGAGCTTTCAGATTGCCATACAGCATTTCAAAGTCTGTATCTGTAGGCATCTCAAACATATACTTTACCATATTCTTATATGGAATCTGGTAAAGGGAAGACTTGTCCTCATGATCTCCTGGTAGGAAACCAATCTCTCTAGTTGCTACCAAAGAGCGGACAACATATACTTTTTCATACGGTGTGACTTCGTTTAAGACATCTGCGAGTGCATTATAAAGAGCAATGAACGTTTTACCAGTTCCAGCACATCCATATGCAACCAAATGTTTTCCTTCCTCATATGCATCAAAGAATTTCTTTTGATTGTCAGTAAGAGGATTAATGTCAACCATCAAGTCTGAGTTGATTGGTTTCTTACGCTTCATCTGCTTAGCAGTGAGGCCCACACCGATGGGTTGCTGGGATGAGTTCTTTCTCTTTTTTGCAGGCATAGGTTGAGGTTTACTAGATTTTTTTGACGTTTGATCCAGGCATCTTTGCGGCTCTTCCGAGCACATCATTCCACCCTGGGTTTTTGGCGACTAATTTATTGCGCCACTCACCGACTTCCCCGACACCAGGACAGGTGCTGGGATCTGAATAATCTCTTGACCAATCGGGATTATCTTTTTTCCACTGGTCCCATTCATGTACGCTCATTTTCACTTCTTTTGTCTCACCTGTTTTAAGGTGGACAACTGGATATGTTGCCATAAGTTAGAATCTCCACATAATTATTTAGTATGGGCAACCCAACCAAGTGCTTCAGCAATCACTGGGAACTGACCAGCAAAGATACACTTACACTCATTGGCAATGTCCATATGCTCCTTCTGTGTGCCGTTGGCAGAACGCAGTTGGATATAATGGATCCATGATCTTACTGAGCCCGACATGTAGAGTTTTGTGGGCGTGGCCAAAGGAAGCACAAAACGAGCACATTCCTTTGCAATTCCTTTATCAAGCATTGCCTGATATAGATCCATACCTTCAGCAAAATATCTTTGAATCTGAATCTCAAACTCTTGCTTAGTAAATTCATCAATATCATCAATAGAGTTTTGACGATTCTTTGTGTCCTGACGACGAAGATCGAACATTGGAATCTTATCAGCAAGCAGAGATGAATCTGCATATCGCTGGGAAAACTCTTGATATGTGAACGAACGATGACGAAGGATTTGGGCCGCCAGTCCCCTGGTGGTGTTGATCTCAAGCGTCATGAATGCCATCTCAAAGATACTCCAATGCTGATGATTGATGCAGTATTTGAGAAGACCAGCAATCTTTTCGTTCTCTTGATTGTTGGGGTTGCTTACGCGAGCACAATATGCAATATTTTTCTCTGCATCAGGAGTGACAGAGATCAGTTTAACATGATTCATTCTTGAAAAGTTTACGACATTTTTTCACTGCTTTGAGTTCATCTTTGATCATCTGATAGGCATCCTCAGCATTGATTCTACCACCAAGTTCCATGGCACAGATAACCTCAACTCTTGTACCGAAATGCTTTAGAGCTTCCTCAAAGCAATTCAATTCCTCATACATTTTAGCATAACCTCAACGTTTTTTCTTTTCCTCCTTGGGTTTGTATCCCCAAAGTTTAGGTTTGATTGTTCCCTTTGTCCATGAGAACTTCACAAAACCCTTCCCAAACTTATCATAGTACATATCAAAAAGTTTGACTTCTTTTTGAGTTCTGGTGATATCATAAAAAGTCTCACCGTCAATTTGATACTCTACTAAGAATGCATCCGTAGGAAGACTTTTATCGTTAGCATCAGATGGACTACAATCTGTCATTAAGATTGTACATCCGTATCTCTGTTTAGTTAGAGATTTTTCTTCCTCGGTCCAAGTCATGAAATCAGGTGCGATTTCCCCATACGATGTCCTCGAAGGCTTCGGCAACAACGTTTCTTGTGATTCGATATTTTTTTCCAATTTCTTTATCCTTTACTAAACATAGAAGTTCTGCCTCCTCTTTATGCAGAGACTCAAGTAATTCAATGAACAAGGCTTCACGTCTGGTACGAGTGAGATCTACGTTTCCACCCTCAACAAAATTATAGAACATTCGTTGTTGACTGACAAGTCTAGAGACTCCATCACCAATTGGTTTGTCGCTAGGTGTATATGGCACATCACCTTCTGGGATGGCACTCTTAATAGACTCATCAAAATTCCAAATGAGAAGAGAAACCAAAGCGGGATTACGATACTCTTTCAGTAAGTTAATCTTAGCCGCTTTAGTTTTTGCGCTGGATACAGCTTGTAAAATTTCAGATTGTAGTGGATTGGGTGGTAATTTTTTTGCCATAATTAAACTCCAAGTTTAGTCATAATCTTCTTCGTCGTCAATAAATCCGTTTTCAAAGCGGAATGCGATTAGTTGGTCAGGAAGGACTCCTCCATCTTCGTCGTACATTTCTGGGTGCAACCCCTGAGGAACATTGAATGATATTACGTTCTCTCTTACAATCCATCCAACAATAGACCCCGTAAGAAAGGCACCGATCATAAGGAATGATCCTAAAACAAGTGAGACTGCTAACATGGTTCCTCTCCTAGACTTTCTGTTTTCTTACATCAAAAGAAAACTTGAACTTAATCGATAATTCTTTTTTAAAAAATCTGAACTTCTGTGCAAAGTCCAGATCAAGTAACTGCTTTGGTTTTTTGACTCCGTTAAGAATTAGTTCTACGCCTCTATTTATAGGGATTTCAGAGGATTTTTTGCTCTCTGAGGTATCTGATGGTTTCACTGCAGCCCCCTATTTTTGTTTTTTCTGTGGTCACTTGAGGGAATGTGCTACCCTCCCCAAATTCGTCATAAAATTGTTCTTTGGTGTAATCTACATCAAGAGTATAGATCACGTAACGTTGTTCTGTCAAGTCAAACAGATCTTTGACTTTACTGCAATATGGACAATTGTTCTTTGAATAGACGGTAAAAGTCATTTAGAAAGTTAACCTCTATGAATGATATATAGTAAGAATTACAATTTGAATTTTAGCAGGAAAAATGAGCATTATCAAATTTAAAGAGAAAAAGATTCATCATGTTCACATTCCAAGATGTGCTGGTAAATTCGTTGCTAATCTAATGATGGCACATGGAATTAAAGTCGAACAATATGAAGTTCAACACTGGCCACCAAATTCAGAATTCACATCTTTTGAACTTGATGATGAAAACTGTCTACAATTCCAATGGGAAGAACATAATGGTGTTAGAATCAAAACAGCACATAAAGCGATATACCAAGATATGGAGGAATTTGATAATTGCACCCACAGATTTGCTATAGTTAGAGATCCATATCAAAGATTTATTTCAGCTCTTGGTATAACATGCTGCTTTACTTCAAACTCATACGATTTTCATAAAGTTCTTGAAATGGTTTCAACCAAAGAGGGCTTTGACAAGTTCATGCATTTAGCAAGAACCAAATTTGCTTATTGGGGAAATTGGTTAACACCACAACATGAGTTTTTAGTTGGAGATGAACTGATCTGGAGATTTGAGGATGGTTTTGATCTTAATTTCGCTGAATGGTTTACAGGAAACTTTGATATTCCCTTAGTTTTAGAATCTAATGGAGAACCTGTTGTTGATATTTTACAAATTGAAGCAAGTGATATGGGATATCTGCAAAAAGAAGAAGAAATGAAAACTGCTAAAATTCCAGAATCTCTTGAAGGATTTGTAAGAGAATATTATGCAAAAGACTATGAACTTCTAGGTTATTGAAGATCTAAAGGTTTTTGATTACTGTGGGGTAGGGATTGCTGAATTGGCAATTCTTGCCCCTCTATTTTTATGGTAGCTGGTTCTAGTTCCCTCTCTTCCCACGAACCACCAACACCACCGTCCATGTTCACAACAATTTCATTAGTTGGAAGTGCTGGTTGTGGAGTAACATCAACGGTCTGACCATAGAGATAATGATCATTACGAACATAAGTTAGAAGATGTGGTCGGTTGGAGACGATCCTTTGTGCATCCATTTCCCATCCACAGTCGCAGTATTTTTTTCCAGTATCTTTCCAGATTACTGAATACCAGACTCTATCAACATAAGCGTTTCCATTAGACATAATCGTTATTTGTAAATAATGTTGTTTCCATATACCAATGAATCCATATTGGTATTAAAGAAGAGATCGTATGCGTCTCCCTTTCTAGATGCAATTGGTTTTCCACCCTTGTTCAAAGACGTATTCAATAGCATTGGAATTCCAGTAATTTTTTGGAACTCTTTTATTAATTTATAATATGCACCATTTGATTCATTTACAGTTTGTGCTCTACATGTATTATCGTAGTGGCAAATAGCAGGATACTTTTCTGGTTCCCTCAACTCCATAACAAACAGCATATATTCTGATGGGCCCTGCCAATGAAAATAATCTGATACTTCTTCTTCTAACACTGATGCACCAAATGGTCTATACCATTCTCGATTCTTGACTCTTTCATTAATCCAGTCTTTTCCATCAGGATGACAAGGATTCATCAAAATACTTCTATGTCCTAATGCTCTAGGTCCAATTTCACCATGACCCTGATACCAACCAACAATATTATTGTTTGCTAAATCTTCAGCGACTTCTCTAATAGTTTCATCAGTTGGTTCATTTGGTGGAGCCTCATCATCTTGCCAGAAAGGAAATCCAGTATTATCAAATGGTTCCTGATCATATTGTTGTCTCAAGAGTTCAACACAACCCAGACTAATTCCAGTATCGTTAGTATGTGGTGGGATTATTAAATTAGGAATTTTTTTCTTAATTTTGGAGTTGATAACAGTATTCAGAGCAACTCCACCACTATATCCAATACAGTCTTGATCTTTAAATCTACGTTTACATACAGTAGAAAAATAATTTGCAAATATATTTTCAGTCGCTTGGTGAGAAACAGAAACAGCGTCCACTGCGTCTTCAAAATCTAGTTTACTAAAGCATCCAGTTCCCCAAACATTATCAAGATCACGTATTGTAAGTTGTGATAAAGCATCAATAATTCTTTTTTGTTTTTCTATACCGTAATGATTAGTTATACCTCTCAAGGCCATTAGTTTGCCTGGCAGATCGTCCATGATCCCAGAAATATTCATCGACATGGCAACTTCTGCCATGATAACACCCAAACTTACCAGTTCAGTTTTATGATATGATACATCTTTTTGATAAGAATATCCGTGTTTTGTTTCGGTAATAGTATATCTAGAATGAGTTACATAATCATCACCAAACCCATCAAAAACAAAATGATGTTTAATATCTTTATTCAGAGGCCATAAACTAAGAGCATGTGCCAGATGATGTTCTATTCTCCAAATTGGACATTTAAATCCACACTCAATCAATACTGGTATCTCCATCACCTCAGCTAACATTTCATAATTTGGTTCAAGTTCTGGATGAACTTGTGGATCAAATGAAATGCAGACAGCATCAATATCCTCAGGATTTACCCCCCATCTGTCTAGAAGGTACATCCAGGATGTCATGTCATTATGATATCCAAAGTGCTTTATTTGCAAATCTCTTGCAATTTCACAATATTTGATCTTAGGACCATCTGTGTATGTTACATTAGCACCATGTGCATCTAATCGTAATCCAATGAATTTCATTTTTCACTGTCTTTCAGAATTTTTACTCTATCAAAAAATTGTGGAAATATGACCAGTCTGGGACTAGATCTGCCTTCTTTTCCTGGCAACTTTATTGTGATATATTGAGTATGTATAAAGTCAACCGTACCGTAATCACCGTCATACTCAACCTCCATTCCCTCACTGAACATTGGTAAGATCATTGATAAACGCCCACTCTTCTGGTTCAGCACCATTCACAACAAACTCTTTGAAGAAACTATCAGCATCTTTGGGACGCTCATCATCAAATAAATCTGTGATGCGCTCACAGAAATACTCTTCAACATTAGTGATGAGTTGTTCACGAAGTTGATCAGATGTCATAACCACGGCCCTCTAGGTAGATTTTGAGAATTGAAATTTCTTGCTTGTACTTTGTGATTTCCTCCTCTAGATGCTTGATGCGATCCAAGTGGAATTGAAGTTCTGGAGAAACTTCTTTCTCCTCTGTGATTCCCCATGTGCCGTTCGCCTCTGGACTGTACCAGAAGTCTTTCCAGTCTTCGGGTGTTGCTTCAGTGATGTTGGGAGAAGTTTTCTTGACCCATCGAAGGAGGGCTTCGTACCTCTCCCGCCAGATTTCAGAGTGATTCATGCCACCTCTGTGTACCCCCATATTATAGCACGAAAAAAAGCGGGTGCCAGACCCGCTTTAGAATTTATTCATTTTTTTCTCATCTGTACAAAAATTTCATTTCGCCGTAGATGAGAGAAAGGAATGCTACTGAACCAAGGGATACGATCCCAGCGATTTGTAGTGCTTCCATGACGATCACTTAGCGTAAGAGTGACCGCGATAGCAGAAAGTTCCATGAACTTCTTCACCACCTTGCTGACACTCATACTTGACACCACGATAGGTGGTCATAGCAATCTGAGCATCGTGTAGTGCAGCTGCTTTCTGGATCTGCTTCTTGATGATAGTAAGTGTGTTCATTAGTTTACTCCTAAAAGAATGGAAAATTAACCTTCTCTCGTTTCCGAGGATCCGTTTTCCGTTCCTTCAGTCGTTTGCGTCCCATTGACATTCGGGTACAGATTCCCTTACGGTTTCTACAAGTTCTACAACCACTGCTGGTGGTAGATTCTTATTTTTGCTGATCCTTAACATTAAGGATTCAGCATCCTGACATGTCAACGTTGAATACAGAAGTAATTCAAACATGGGATGAACGCTCCGTTCCGCGACTTACTTGCGTCCTCAGGTAAATGTACCATTGCATTCCCCTTCAACTTTTGATTTGAAATACTGGATGAGATTCCATTTCGATCGTTGATCGATGTCGTCCCTCATCTGTGTCTCAACTCTGAGTTGTAGAAACCTTTCACAAGACATATGCCACCCATAGGGTGACGGATCGTGATGGGCTAAGGTGAAAGCCAATAGTAGAGATACCATTGGATGAACGTATGGTCATTATAGACCGCATCACATATTTAGTCAAGTACTTTTGTATCTTGTGATACAGTTTACTCAAAATCTTTAGATTCTTCTTCCAATTCATCAATGATAGTTTTTTTACCACTCAACTTCTGAATTGTGTGAAGTGTTGATTTGCGATATTTCTTCAATTTTTTGTATTTTTTGAGAAGACGAGTCATATCTTCAATTGGGAGTTCTACGTCTACTCCGTCAATATCAAATCCTTTTGTCATTTTTGAAAAACCCTACAGAGCGAAAAAAAGCCAGGGATTTTTTTCCCCGACTTTTTGGAATTAAAAGTCAATTTTGGTTTTGGACCGCTTTCCAATCATTGTCGAAGATCTCTAGACCTTTGTCAGTTAGAATATGATCATACATCTGATCAAATACTTTTGGTGGCATCGTACAGATGTCAGCTCCATTATACCACGAACGAACAGCACGTTGAACGCTACGAATAGAAGCGGAAAGAACCTGAGTTCTCACACCATGAATACGATAGAGTTCAGAGATAGAACGAACAACCTCTAGGCCTGCCACAGATTGGTCGTCAAGGCGTCCTACGAAGGGTGAGACATATGTTGCACCAGCCTTTGCTGCTAGGATCGCCTGAGCGGCGCTGAAGATCAATGTGACGTTAACTTTGATATTCTGATCGGAGAGTGACTTACAGACTGCTAGTCCTTCACGGGTGCATGGAACCTTTACAGTGCATACATCACCAAATTTTTCATAAAGACGCTTGCCTTCACGATACATTTGACCTTCATCACCAACAACTTCCATGCTGATGTCACGAACACCAAGATCTTTGATTTCCTGATAGACTTCTTCTGGGTCTCGACCACTTTTCATGATCAAAGTTGGATTAGTGGTCACACCATCAACCAAACCAGTTTTGAAGTATTCGTTGATGATATTAGTGTCAGCTGTATCTAGAAAAATCTTCATATAATTGTGAGTGTATTTCATTTCAGGGATTTTAACATTAGTTACTGAATTCGTCAATGATGTCAAGCACATCATTTAAAGCTCTGTGAGCACCATCATGCCAGTCACCACTTTTATCATGATGCTGACCATTATACAATGCGGTTTTCAGTTTATAGACTCTTGAAAGGATATCTACTTTAGACAGTCGCGATCTAGGCATTGGCATTACTCTTCATCATAGTTAAGGACTTGTACAATCACATAACCAACTCCAATAAGGAGAATGATTATGGAAATAATTACACTCCATACAGGATCATTTGGATTCTCTAGTGGGCGGAGGAGGAGATTCATGTGATATATTCATTCTTATCCCCTGGTATCTAGGATTGTTCTTTACTTCTTCTGCACACATTATGCTGAATTCGTCACAACATTTACACCAGTCTTTCCTAGCATCTTGCGCCCCTAGAGCTTTTTTCTCCACAATCGCTCCCATACATGCCATAACTTGGCACATTCATCACTCTTCTTCTGCAGGTGTTCCTCTCGATACATGATTCTTTCCGAAAGGTTCCCAATGCTCCCATCCATATTTATGGACAAGGTGCATTCCTAAGATGGGAACAAATACTAATAGTATACCCATGACGCCTAAGCACCAGGGGGTTTGCATGATGTGTCTAACCAGGAGCTGAACGTGATTCATTTTGGAAATACTCGGGTAAAGGACATCCTTTGAACTTTTCTATCTCGTTAATAGACAACACAAACATAGTCACAAATCCAAGGCAAAAAGCAAACAACATCTGAGGAAAATTATAATTCCCCATGTAAGCAGTAGGATCAGGTTCATCATCATGTGGATGAAGATGTTTACTGATCTGTTCTATTCGTTTTTTCTTTTCCTTTTCTTTGTCATCCATTTTACCCTCGGTATCTACCTGGCCATGTTAACTGCATTCCAGCAATTAGCAATAGAATGAAAGGAAATACAAACAATACGGTCATGCTGGATAATCCCATTTAGTAATTGATTCTACTTGCTTCCAAGGTCCCCACGTAGAAGGCATATAGACGTAAGGAACAGTGCGAATCTGACATTGATCACCCTCACACAAAAGATCATCAACAATTCGCCAGGACTCCATCACTTCTTCTGAGTGGACAAAGTGGGACTGGTCTCCGTTGATTGCATCGTAGAGTAGTTTTTCATATCCGTCGATTGCTCTATCTTCTGGATAGGCGTGTGTGAGGGTAGCACGCTCAAGATTATCAGCAAGACCAGGGGACTTAATATCCATCCTAATATCCAGATGAGGATGAGGCTGAAGACGGATGACGATACGATCATTGATTTCGCCCTCATAGAGTCTTAGCGGTGGTGCTTTTAGTTTGATAACAACCTCTACACATCCATAAGGCATGTGCTTTCCAGTCATGACGTTAAAAGGAACTCCTTCCCAACGCCAGTTGTCAACGAAAAGAGTACCAGCGAAATAGGTAGGAGTACCACTGTTAGGATCAACGCCCTCTTCATCACGGTAGCCATGGTATTGTCCAAGAATAACTGTTGGTGATAGTCTAGTCGCTGCCAACACTTTTGTCTTCTCTCTTCTGACTTCAGTTGCTGACATTCGGCATGGAGGTTCCATGGCAATCAATGCAAGAACCTGCAGAACATGATTTTGTAACATGTCTCTAACAGCACCAGCAGTTTCATAATATTGAGCTCTACCTTCACAACCAATAGTTTCAGTTGCAAAGATCTGAACTTCTTCTATGTACTGCCTGTTCCAAAGTGGTTCCAGTAAAATATTGCTAAAACGGGTGGCAAGGATGTTATTAACAGTATCTTTGCCAAGATAATGGTCAATGCGATAAACCTGTTTCTCGCGTAGATGTCTAGCAACCAAAGTTGATAGATGATCAGCAGATTTAAAATCGTGCCCAAAGGGTTTTTCGATAACCACCCTAGTTTTTTCTGGGTCATCTAAACATCCTGCCTCCTTTAGATTAGCAATTGCATCAGCATATCTTTCTGGTGGAACAGAAAGAAAGTAAGTCAGATCGTCAATGTAATCTGGCAAATGTCTAAGTGTATCCACCATAGACAAATCAGCACATTGATAATCTAAATGATTTAGAAAATCTTCAGGATAATCACCCAAAGATTCCTTCCACATTTCTGCTGTTGGTTCTCTTCTAGCAGAACCCATAATTAAAAAATTGTCTGGTAGAAGTTCTTTCTGCCAGAGTTTATAAAGTGCTGGAATAAGTTTTCTCTTGCATAGATCTCCAGTCGCACCGAAGATAACTATGCCTTTAGTGAGCGGTTCCGTTTCCATCGTAGTCGTCTGAGTCGTAGTAGTCATTTTCACCTTTTCGTATCCCGAAATATATCGTGGCCAGTACAAACGGTATTGAAATCCATGTGAGTGCATCAGAGAAGATCATTTCTTTCGTTCAGTCCGTGTTCTTTTAAATAATCAATCCACCATTGTAATTTTTGTTTTCTCCAAACAGGAACTGGTAATCCCTGTTCAGAGTAGTATTCAAACAGAGCACTATCGATAGTCTGTGAGATCTCCATATTCCTCTTCATCTTTGTCAACGTCCTCATATGGGTTTGCCACGTAGGGTCCTCTTTTTCGTAAAGGTTCTTTTCTGACATAATCCGATTCGGTATTAATTGCAGATAACCAAACTGCCAATTTCATTACTATGTAGACTACTACTAGTGGTGTGAAGCATAACAGAAGGGTTATTTGATACTTCATCTTACGTCATGTCCTCCAAACATTGCTCGCATACCGTTCAATACTTTGAACGCGAAAGCCCCCAAACGACGAGATTCAAAACGCTCAAACAACGCCGTAGAAATGACAGGAGTGGGAACACCCAAATCGACAGCGGCATGAACAGTCCAGCGACCTTCACCGCTATCGGAAACCCCTCCATCGAACTTATCAAGCTCTGTATTGCCCCGAAGTACATCCGCAGTAAGATCCAATAACCAACTGCCGACCACGCTACCACGACGCCATAACTCAGCCACCTCAGCACAGTCAATATCGTAGCAGTAATCTTGTGGATTCTCCATCGGAGCCACCTCAGCATCACCTGCTTTGACGTACTTGCTCCCAGCATTAGCTTCATGCAGGATATTAAATCCTTCTGCGTATGCTTGCATGATTCCATACTCAACACCATTATGAACCATTTTTACAAAGTGACCAGCGCCTGGTGGTCCACAATGTAACCAACCATACTCGGCAGATGTTGCTCTAGAGAGTGGGTCAGTTCTATCAGCTGCTCCGATGCCTGGTGCAAGTGCCCTAAAGATAGGAGAGCAGACGGATACTGCAGTATCTGTACCACCAACCATAAGACAGTATCCACGCTCCAGACCATAAACTCCACCAGAAGTACCGCAGTCAAGATATTGGATGCCCAACTTAGATAACCTTTCTGCTCTCCTGCGAGAGTCCTTAAAATTACTATTGCCGTGATCAATAATAATATCTCCTTCACCACAAAACTGTAGTAACTCATTAAGTGTATCCTCCACGGTTTCTGCTGGAACTACCATCATAAAGATGCCAGGACCTTTTGATCTAACTTCGCTACAAAGATATTCTATAGATGTACAAACACCTGAGACATAACCTTTCTCAAATGCCTCTTCAGCCTTGGCATAGTTTCTTCGATATCCCCAGACTTCAATGTCTGCTTTCATCATACGGCGAGACATACCCTCACCCATTCTTCCAAGACCAATCAATCCAACTTTCATTTAATCATCTCCATTGCTTTGAGTAATTCATTACTATGTGTTAGTTCATCATTTAAGATCTCAAGGATCTTATCATCGTGACCATTGAGTGCTAAGTATTTGGCATATGTGGTGGCAGCATGGACTTCTACTTCGTAGGAGAGATGGTAAGCAGACCTAGGAGCCAACCAGTAATAAACCACGTTGACCCAATAGTAGATAAGTACAAGGTGTCTGGCCACAAAGCGATCCACAAGATAAGTGTTACCGCCCCTACTCTCCATATACTCAAGATGTTCTGTTTCGTTAAGTGTTTGAGCAAAATGTTCCTCCATCAGATAGATGTGTTCTGGACCACGTAACCCCATAGATTCTCTAAAATGTAGCACACTCAAGAATGCAAAATAGGGTGCCCGAGCAATCTCTTCAAGCACCCAAAACCGTTGATAATCTCTTCCCTTATAAAGGAAGTCCAGAATTGCTACTGTGATATCTAAAACAAGTTCATTGAGTTTCTTCATCTTCTTCATAGTCGTAAGTTAAGCGACAGTCCCAATAGTGGTCTTCTTCCCACTCTGGTTCATAAAGAGGACAAGGTTCCTCAAAGAGATGTTGCATCCTTAGTTGATTGATACGCTCTCTGAGGGACTTATAAAACTCTCTCTTTTGTTCTGAATTCATTCTACATGAACAGTGCCAATCATACCTGCACCTTTATGGGGACCACACCAATAAGTATAGTCACCAGCTTCGGGAAATGCAACATCAAACTCTTCGCCTGGTAACATTGCCAGGGCTTCGTGACCTAATTCTGGATGATCCTCAATAATTACATTATGAGGAGGAAGCATATTATTAACAAAATGAACAGACTCCCCAGCACTGATCGTTACCTCTGCAGGATCGAAAACTAAATTGCCATTAGAACCCATTTGAACATCAACAGCCCAGGCAGGGACTGCAAAAAACAGGGATGCTAGAAACGCGAAAAAGAACTTCATGTTCTGTTACTCGACTACACTATCTAGGTATTTCCGCTCTTCTTTATACAAAAAATCAAGATTTCTATCTAGATATATTTCGATTCCCTGACGTAAATCTGGTAGCAACCATTCATCAATACGATAGCAATATTGCCAGTTGGCTGGTTGAATGCAATTCATTACAACAACAGTCCAAAATGCCGTTAAGTGATTAGTAATAGTAAGCATTAAAAAAGGACCCGTAGGTCCTTTTATTGTATCATAGGTTCGATTTTAATTCAACCAACAGGGTGATCTCTTAGTACCTCCCGACATACTTTTTTACACGTTGCTTGACTATCATCACACTCAATCAAACAATCATAGTAATCGTTAATTACATCGGCTTCCTCCATTGATCGATCCAGAGATTTGTTTAGACGACGGAATGATTCTTTCCATCCAGCAAGTTGATTATGCGAGAGTAAATTGTGCATAATGTTCTCCACTATTTACATTCATGATCAGAAATTGAAGGGGGGTTTCACTTCATTCGTGAGTTCCTAATTCTATATTCTATGTATACAAGTTTGTGTTAATTAACTAACATTTGTTAAAAGAACATAAAAGTACAAAAAAAGAGAGGTTGTGAAACCTCTCTTTTAAGTTTTATTTGTCTTCGTATAATTTTTCTAGTTTCTCTCTAGAAAGATCTACATACATTACTTCATCACCAGGAGCAGGAGCTTCTGGATGGCGTGGTTTGGGTTTATTCATTTCCACATTAATGGATTGAATATTAGACCACATCATCGCAAACGAAGCACCTGCAATAATACCAAAGCAAAGAAAGTAAAAGAAAATTTCAAAGTTGTTCATAGTTTAATTTCCTTGATAGGTTGGAATCATCATGCCACCTCCCATATCATCATCGTCATCAGGATTCTGAGTGACGAAATATAAGATCATGAGTATAACAGTTCCAACCAAATATTCAAAGTGCATTTCCACGGGGGAGAACTTCCTCAGGGAAGATGAAGTTTTCATGTGGTTGATCAACTTGAGCCATCCAGTTACGGAGACCTTCATTTAGAAGGATGTTCTTGGTGTAGAACGTTTCAAACTCTGGGTCTTCTGCTGCACGAATTTCTTGAGAGACAAAATCATAAGCGCGAAGATTGAGAGCAAGTCCGATAATACCAATAGAAGCAGTCCAAAGACCCATAACGGGAACAAAAAGCATAAAGAAATGAAGCCAACGCTTATTAGAGAAAGCAATGCCAAAGATCTGCGACCAGAATCTATTTGCCGTGACCATTGAATACGTCTCTTCTTCTTGAGTCGAATCAAAAGCCTTAAAAGTGTTTGCTTGTTCGCCATCTTGATACAGGGTATTTTCTACAGTCACTCCATGAATTGCAGAAAGGAGTGCTCCTCCAAGTATACCAGCAACTCCCATCATATGGAAGGGATTAAGCGTCCAATTGTGGAATCCCTGAAGGAATAGGAGAAAGCGGAAGATCGCTGCAACACCAAATGACGGCGCAAAGAACCAGCTGGATTGTCCAAGAGGATAGATGAGAAATACACTAACAAATACGGCAATAGGACCCGAAAAAGCAATTGCATTGTACGGTCTAATCCCTACGAGACGACTAATTTCAAACTGCCGAAGCATGAAACCTATGAGAGCAAAGGCTCCGTGGAGCGCCACAAAATTCCAGAGTCCCCCAAGTTGGACCCAGCGGACGAAATCTCCCTGAGACTCAGGACCCCAAAGTAGAAGAAGAGAATGACCCATAGCGTCAGCAGGAGTTGACACAGCTGCCGTGAGGAAATTAGCACCTTCAAGATAGGAAGACGCCAATCCGTGGGTATACCAGCTTGTAACAAACGTCGTGCCAGTAAGCCAGCCACCAATTGCCATATAAGCAGTGGGAAAAAGTAGTAGTCCAGACCAGCCCACAAATACAAAGCGGTCTCGTTTAAGCCAGTCATCCAGGACATCGAACCATCCTCTCTGTGGTGGTGAAAGTGTTGATGCTACCATTACTATTTAAAACCTCCATTAGATTTTTTTGTTTTATTGTTTTCTTTATCTAACACTTCAACGTGTGAGATAAATTGTGGTGGATTTTGAAACCATAACATCTGAACAGTATCCCAATTGTCAGTAACAATTGTTTTGCCATTTGTCATGAAGACTTTGTAATCATGTCTGTCATATGGCTCTTCAGAAGTTAATTCAAAATACTGTGGATCACTTTTTTGAATTAGATTCATGAGGATGTGCTGGTTTGAATTCACCTTCTGGAAATGGTTGAGATTTACTCAAATCTCTACGAGACTGGTTCTTAATAATAATGAAAGCATCTTTATTATACTTTCGAGTACCTAAAGGTGATTGCCACTTTTTGTTGTACTCCTCACCAACATCAATACCAGAAACTGAAGTACCACCAATCTCTATGTCAATCTCATCGGTTGATTCCCACCCGAGAGTTTTAATTGTTGCTTGTACCGTGTCCATGATACCGCCTTCTTTCCAGGCAAAGTATTCAGGATCTTCCATAACGTGTTCCTCTGGATCAAGTTTACCAATCATAATAGTATCACACAAAGTAAAGGGACAACAACAGTTGAAATACCTATAAAAAACCCCGCCAGATATTCTCTGACGGGGATGGGACTACCATCAGTCATATCAACCGATGGAAGGAGCAGTTAGAGCCACAGGAGTGGATTCAGCAGCAGCAAGGTCAAGAGGGAAGTTGTGAGCGTTACGCTCATGCATGACTTCCATGCCTAGACCAGCGCGGTTGAGTACGTCTGCCCAGGTGTTCAGAACACGACCTTGACCATCTTGGATGGACTGGTTGAAGTTGAAACCATTGAGGTTGAATGCCATGGTGCTAACACCAAGTGCAGTGAACCAGATTCCTACGACAGGCCATGCTGCGAGGAAGAAGTGTAGTGAACGGGAGTTGTTGAAAGACGCATATTGGAAGATGAGACGACCAAAGTAACCGTGAGCGGCGACGATGTTGTAGGTCTCTTCTTCTTGACCGAACTTATAACCATAGTTCTGGGACTCGGTTTCAGTGGTTTCACGAACCAGTGAAGAGGTAACTAGTGAACCATGCATTGCGGAGAACAGTGAACCACCGAAGACACCAGCCACACCTAGCATGTGGAAGGGGTGCATTAGGATGTTGTGCTCTGCTTGGAAGACAAGCATGTAGTTGAAAGTACCAGAGATGCCAAGAGGCATACCATCAGAGAAAGAACCTTGACCGAAAGGATAGACCAGGAACACTGCACTCGCTGCAGCAACAGGTGCCGAGTATGCAACACAGATCCAGGGACGCATACCTAGACGGTAGGAAAGTTCCCACTCACGACCCATATAGCAGAAGACGCCAATGAGGAAATGGAATACTACAAGTTGGTAAGGACCACCGTTATACAGCCACTCGTCAAGCGATGCGGCTTCCCAGATGGGATAGAAGTGAAGACCAATTGCGTTGGAAGAGGGAACAACTGCACCAGAGATGATGTTGTTTCCGTACATGAGTGAACCAGCGACGGGTTCACGGATGCCGTCGATGTCCACAGGGGGAGCAGCGACGAAGGCGGTGATGAAGCAGATTGTGGCTGCCAACAGAGTTGGGATCATCAGCACACCGAACCAACCGACATAGAGGCGGTTATTGGTAGAAGTTACCCACTCGCAGAAATTCTCCCAAGTGGATGCGCCTTGCTGGCGCGAAAGAGTTGAAGCCATTGTTTTAAACAAAAAAGTAAGACCATCAGGGAAATGGTGGAGTTACTATTTCCTCGCACCCTTAGCGAGGATATGAAAGACGTTTTTATACTCCCTAGAGGTCTTGGTTTACGGGGAGTTGAACAAAAAATTAAGAACGTTACGTTTCTTAACCTGTTGACTTATTTAGTATAACAGATCCTAGGGGGCCCGTCAAGAGGATTGGTCAGGATAAATAGAAGCAGCTAACCTAATGGGTCAATTCATGAAAAAAGTATTTTTGACTTTGGGAATGCTTTTGATGGCCGCCCCTGCTTACGCAGACATTACAACTAAAATGTCCTCTAGCGTTCAGTTGACCGTAGACGCTGCCGCCTCACAAGCAACCCGAATTGGATCTTCATACTCTGTAAGTGGATCTAACGTTTCGATTACCACGGAGGGTGGTCTTGGAGCACTTACTGCTGGTAGCGCAGTTGGTTATACAGCAACCGACTACTCTGCCCCCTCCGATGGAACCGCCTACAGCTTCAGTGAAGCGTTCACAGAAGGAGACGCAACCCCATCAAACACAACCATTACTAGCGGTGTGGCTCCATCCCTCCCCGCGTTTGGAAGTGTCACGACCACTGCTGGTGGGGTGGCTGGCGACCTCGCTGGGAGTATCGATAGCTCTGGCACGCTCTCACTGACCGCTGGCGGAGCTGGTACTTCAGCCACTGGCCAATTCGTAACCGAAATCACCGTCAAATAAATGACTAGATTACAAGAAGCAATCAGTCTAGGATTGGTTCTTGGTGTGATTCATGGTTTGGTTCAACCTGCATATTCAGTGCCTGTTGTACCAAACTTCACACAGGGCTCAATGACGAGCCACACCGAAACCACATCCAAGGTAACTGAGACCATCAATTCGATGGACTATAACACTGGATATCAATATTCAGCAACTGGATCTGGTATTACAGCAAATGGAAATTTATCCCCAGGTACGGGATCTATAAATGTAACTATTGATGGAGTGACATCATCATGGACAGGGGTAACAAGCAAACCAACGTTCCAACAAACAACACCAGGTGCAGCGTTTCAGTTCACGGAAACGTACATGGGACCAGGGCTAAGCAACCACACGATTATTCAGAGAGAAACGGAAGTAACAAGCGTCACAGACACTACAAGTATCTTCCAGCAGTAATCGCATTGCTATTTGCATCTCCAGTAAATGCAGAAACTGTTGGTGGTGTTAGTGCAACTGCTGCTCCTGTAGCAAACTCATCAGGATCAGTGACCAATCAGGCCATCCAGGTATTACAAGGCCCATATATCACTAACACGTATGGTGGAGGAATCCAGTGTCAAGGGCCCACTCTAAATATCACCCCATTCATAACAGGTTCTGCATCTGCACAAAAACCTTTTGAGGATTTTTATGATACTCCAGTTTATGATATGCGTGATCTAGATGAAGATGGAGCACCCGATAATCCAGGCTCGATTCTTTGGTATCAACCAACAAGAACTGGACAGAAAGACAATTACAATCTGTCACTAGGTGTCAGTGCAACGTGGTCAATTCCACAAGATAAAAAATTACAAGATCAATGTAAGCAAGCAGCAAATGCAAACATCGATCTTATGCGTCAACAACATGCCAATAAAAGGCTCGACTTTGAGATAGCTCGTCTCAAGAATTGTGGCGAATTAATGCAAAAAGGAATCATGTTTCACCCAAAGAGCCCATACTATTCTGTGTGTGCAGATGTGGTGGTGATGAATAAAAATCAAATTGCACCACATCGCCATACTATCCCCGCCCCTTCAAGGTCCGAATCGCCTTATTCCTCAGACGCTGCTGCCCTCGGCGCTCCTTTAACGACTCCACCTGGGTCTTCTTACCCCTTATCGCGGCAATCTTCTTTATCACCTTCTTCACAGTCGGTTTCACCACTCTTAACAAAAGATCAGCAAGAGGTTTTGCGAGCAGTGCAGAAGTCGTCGCAACAACGGCAATAGATGCAGTGGTGGTGATTGCACCCGCTGATGGTATTGCCTGAACAATCTGATCTGGGATCTTGATATCTTCTTTAACTGGTATACATTCTTTTCCGACCAGTCTATATTCAACAATTTTTTTAGTCCCACCATCTACTAGTGTACCGATAGGTTCCTTGAGTTCTTGTGCTTCTGTTGGACAGTTTACAGTGACAGCTCGATCGACTGGAATTTCAGGCGTTTCTGGTACTGCTGGTGGGGCTTTATATGGTGGAACTGGTGCCTTAGGTGTTTGTATGTGATCTTCAGCATTAAAGTTAATTGGATTAAATGCTGGAATACTACCATCACAAAAAACCCTGGCACCATTTTCATCATCATCTGATAGTTCACCATTTCTTCCCCTGTCTTGTGGGTGTGCAACAACACACCCAGGGATGTCAACAACTGGAACTCCAATGTTCTGTGTGACAGGAACAGTTGGTGGTAATGATTGTGGTGGTGTACGTACCCAAGTATTGATCTCTGGAATATCAAGAGATCGGATTCCAATATCACGAATTTCCATCAGCAATCATTAAACGCACTACCAATTTCAGATCCAATTTCAGATCCTGCTTTTTGACCCAACATCAATGCCCAACCACCAGCTAACCATCCAACATAAGGAATACTAGAAACAGCAGGAACTGCAACACCAGCAGCGATAGCACTACCCGCCATTGCACCTTGTGACCGTGCTCCAGCGTCCGCCACGATGCACTCTACTTCTTTTGCAGACTTTCCCTCACCGTCCAGCGTTGTGGCACCTCCCATGTTTCTAACACCGTCCATGGTAAATTGATCAGTGCGGTATTCTCTCCGCTTCTCAACTCCTCCACCAAAGAGCCCTTTCTTGTCACGATCAACTTCTAGTGACTTATTGGACTCTAAGATAGCAGGATCATTCGCTTTAAATTTTATTTTATACCCATCTTTATTTGCTTCTACTTCATATGAGGAGTAGTCACCAGATGGGAAATTTATCATTGGATAGTCTGGTTTGGTTTCCTGCATAAGATAACCAAGCAAACCTACATGAGCAACAGCAAAAAGACCGCCAACAACAATGCCAACAGTCTTGAAAGTAAATGGTTTCATTTTTAGAAAGGCATCACGCCACCAGTAGCACTAGGAACTTCGGGAACAACATTGCCAGTTACTTCTGGTAACTCAGGCATTGCTCCATCCAACATACCAGGGAGTGCTGAAGTAATTGCTTCAGTGGCATGTTTTGTTACTTGTTCTTTAACGCCATCAATAATAGCGTCTCTTTGTAGATACAAATAAGTTCCACCACCGACGATGCCTGCAACACCGACGAATGATAGAACTGATAGAACATTAATTAACTTTTGCATTTTCTTCCTCCTTTTTACCAATAGGTGGTGCTTTCTTAGGAGCAGTACCACCATTTTTGGCAGGACTCAAACCAAATGCAGCTAAAGAGCCAGAAAACACTGATGCAATGAAGGTAGGGTCAAAATCAAGAATTTTTTGACCGTTTGGAAGTCTGACGTAGCTAAACGTGAGAAGAGATGCGGACCATATAAGTACGACAACTTTCACCAGATTACCAAGAACTTCACTCTTATCTTCATCATGGTCCTTCTCTTCTACATCTGCTTTGGATTTTCCAAGCATTAGTAGAGAGCAAGGCCCTGGTATTTAGCATCAGTGGAAGTGAAATTTAGATCTAGAATGTCTTGAACTCCTACCATGATGTCGATGACCTTCACCATGAGAATGTTTATGACTATGAATCATATCTTTCCTCCAATGATAATGAACATGCTTATGACGCTGATAATTGTGATGATGGTGACGATGATATCCCCTTGGATAGAAATAAAAATCATACTCAATATGAGGAAGATAATTATTTTCCTGCAACCATTCACGGGTCATAGGAGTGGGCTCATAATCAGACCACATCGTTCCAGCAGCACAGGACTCAAGTGCCTTTTGAGTCATACCCTCAGTCTTTCCTGCCCATGATGCTTCCGCTTCCCAAGGCACTGCTGCCGAAGGGTATGTACTTTCTACCATTTTACGCCATACTGATGGCACCGAATCTTCAGGAAGAATAATGGCAACCAATGAATTATCGATTGTTCCAGCCATACAATCCTGTGCAGCGTGCCAACCTTCATGACGCATTACACTCATCAATACATGCGGGCGATGCATGAATGCTTTGTTTAGAAAAAAGTTGTTACTAACAGTGTGGTAAACGCCACGATGTCCAATAGGAAAATATTTGGAATCTGCTAGAAACACCTCAACTCCGATCTGTTTAAGAGAAAAGAGCATTGAGTTGAACTCGTTAGCAACAAAATCAAAATCAGTATCGGGATACTCGTCAGCAATACGAGCGATACTTTCGACTTTATCGACTCCATTTGTACATTCGCGAAGGAGCATACAACCCATGGCATCCATGGTATTGTACCCTTTAGTTATCTTATCTTCATTCGCTAGTGTTGGACTCGTCCCGAACAGGCAAGTACCAATTAGGATTGAGTTCAAGGCATTTTTCAAGTTGATAAACTTGTTCACGATGAGTGTTCTCCAAATAATTTTCAAAATGATATTCGATATGGTCAATACCTGTGTTGCCTTGACTTACCCAGTCGTGACAAAATTCATATACAGCACGACAGTGTTCATTCAAATGATGACTTAGGGCGCGAAAAACAGCCGCACGTAGTTGCATCCTGTCGTCTGCATACCTCCAGTCTTTTGGAAATTCAGACATGATAATAAAAAAGGACTACGGTATATATCATACCATAGTCCTAGTATAGTGCAACGTCAGTAAAGTGTCAACGAAGAGTTTCAACAGCAGCAAGAGCCTTTTGTCGAAGATCCTCTGGGAGAGGTACATAACCCAGAGCATCAGACTTTGCTTGTGATTTTTCACTCAACATATAACGAAGGGTTTCCTTGACGCCAGGAGCAGACTCTGGGTAGGCAAGGATCCAAGTAAGGGAGACAATTGGATATGCATTAGCACCAGCAGGATTTGCATCAGCACCACGGAGTTGATCGTCAAGAACAATCTTAGACAGACCAGCAGCAGAAGTTTCGCTGTTAGCAGTTACAAAGTTACCCGCTCTGTTTTGTAAGGCAACCTGTTGGAACTTTCCACCATTTACATAACCATAATTTAGATAACCAATAGAACCAGGTTGATTCTTGATAGTAGCAGCAACACCAGAGTTACCTTTACCACCAACACCAACTGGCCATCGAACTGATTTACCAGTTCCTACAGTCTTCTTAAACTCGGGAGAGAAGGCAGACAGAGAATTGGTAAAACCTTTGGTAGTGCCAGAACCATCAGAACGCCATACAGTAACGATCTGCTTGTCAGCACAACCGAAAGCAGACCAGTTGGTGATCTTACCAAGGAAGACATCAGCCAGTTCAGTCTGAGTCATCTTGGCATCACAACCAGGATAGTTGTAAGCAGGAACGATGGCACCACCAGTCATGGGAACATGAACCATGGGCAGTTTCTGCTTAGCATCTGACACAGCACCATCAGAGGCACCGAAGTCAACAGTCTTTGCAGTATATTGACGGACACCAGCACCACTACCAACTGCTTGATAGTTCACTTTGTTTCCAGTTTCTTCGGCAAAAGATTGGAACCAGGAGTTATACAAAGGAGCAGGGAAGGTCGCACCTGCCCCGTTGAGTTTGAAGACAGCAGGGGCGTCTGCCTTCTTGTCCCCACCCCACCAGAAAGCCTGTGCAGCTGCGGGAATACTGATAGCAGCAGTGATACCTGCCGCAAGGAGAAGTGAACGTTTCATTAGTCAATTCCTCAGAACTTGTACTTAGTGCCGACTTCTACTTTCCAGTCACGAGTGTCATCATCTTGGAAGAGATTCTCAAACTTACCATAAGCAGAGAACTGATCAGTAACTTTGATCTTAGTTCCAACTTCCAGAACAGTGAAGGTTGTGCTCTCACCACTATCAGGATAAGAGATACCAGCACCACCTTCGATGTAAGGCTTCAGAGCACCCCACTTAGTTTCATAACCAACACGTCCCTGATGAACAGTCTTGGAGTAATCATTATCTGTGCCTTTTAATTCGTGCTTGGACTCTACATAGGGTCCTGCAAGGGCAGGTGTCGCCAGTGCAGATGCTGCCAGTGCGGCAAGTGCGATTGCTTTCATTTGTAATTCCTTTGCAATGTTTTAGATTTGTCCTTTGAAGACTTGAATATTATAACAGTGTCTTCAAATTTTGTCGTTAATATCAAGTTAAATTGATTTAACGTTAGACAAACCTCGGTATATATGACAACTTAACTTATTTTTTACCATAAAAAAACCTCCCCTTAGTGGGGAGGTGTGAAATCACTGACTAATGATCAGAAAGCAAACTTGACGCCAAGCTTACCACCTACACCTAGATCATCGAAGTCTTGATCGGCAGTCATGGCAGAGAGCTCACCATAGACACCTAGACTTTCGGTCACAGCAACGCTAGCACCGATCTTGGCAGAGAACTCAGTCTCAGACTCGGCACCGTCAGGACTTACGATAGCAGGGCCACCTTGAACATACCAAGCAGCGGACTCACCGATAGGACCTTCGTAGCCAACGTGAAGATCGGTAACGGCTCCAACGTAGTCATCGCCAGCCCAACCAGCATTGGTTTCTACATTAACATAGGGGCCAGCAACGGCAGCGCCAGCAGAAGCAACGGACAGTGCAGCGGTTGCTGCGAATACAGATTTGAACATTTGTTTGTACCTTTTTTTTACTTGCGGAGTGGATACCCGCAGATGATGGATCGGTTCGACTTCCGATCGCTTGAGTAATTGTACTACCAGACGGTAGTTTTGTCAACAATCTATAGGGTGAGTAGTTGAGACCTTTTCCAGATTGTTACAGTTCATGAAGCGCCTCATGAACATTTATTTAGTATAGCAACGAACTTATTGTTTTGTCAAACAGTTCGGTTCACCATACTCCAGGAATGATTTGACCAGTGAGGGCATATGCTCCCATAGCAGCAATTACACCGATCATGGCAGCCCAACCATTAATACGCTCAGCTCTTTCGTTCATTGTTTGTTCTCCAAGGATTTGTTAGTAATGATGATCTTCTGACCATCATGAGTGAATTGTAACTCATCGTCGGGATGCCACAGTAACTCTTCATACAAATCGTCGAGTTTCTGAATATCCTCCCAGAGTTGATTTGGATTTGGCATTAGGTGACTCTGTTTACCTCATATATATCAACTGGAAAGTTCAAGAAAAAACTTAGTGTTATCTCCAGTAGTATTTTCGTAGATAGAACTATCACCATAAATTTTATGGTCTTTGTATCCTACCATACGACCCTTCGTATTTTGAAGGGCTGGCATAAATGCGATGATGAAGAATACTGCAGGTGCTCCGATCAAAAGAGCACCACCAATAACATAATAAGTAAGAAGTTCAATCAAGTCAGGCATCAGTAAAGGCTCTCTTCTTGTTCAGTTAGAATTGTACAATCGCTCTCTGGATATGCAACACAAGTGAGTACAAATCCAGCGTCCATTTGATCATCATCAAGGAAAGATTGATCGGACTGATCAACAGTTCCAGAAACAATCTTACCAGCACATGAAGAACATGCACCAGCACGACATGAGTAGTTCAAGTCAAGACCCGCCTCTTCAGCTGCGTCGAGAAGATATTGATCTCCCTCACAGGGGACAACGGTTTCATCTCCTGCAGGAGTGCGGAAGGTGATATTAAATGCCATTAGTAAGTTTCAGCAAGTTGTTCAACAGTATAACCCAGAAGACAGAAGAATGCAACAGTCGTCAGGGTAAAAATAATTTCAGTCATCAGAACCCGAGAATTCCAAAGAAAAATACACTGCCAGTAGTAGCATAGCTGATGAGAGCAGCAGCAAATCCAAGCATAGCAGTGCGTCCATTTAGTTTCTCCGCACGTTCTGCATAAGTCTCGTATCCATAACGCTCCGCATCAGTCTGAGACACATACATGCGTGGTTCTCTAGCGAACAAATTCTGTTGTCCACGTTCGTTAGTGGTTACAGTCATTTTCTTTTGTAACGATTTACAACATAATTATATATGATTTGTAAACTTTTGTCAAGAATTCGATTCGGGTGGCAGAGTGCCGTAGAACGGATCGTAATCGAAGTATGGTGTCCAGTCCTCTATCTTAGGTGCAGACCCCTTCCAGAACTCCCATAGACCATTGTAGCTGCCTTTGTGGAATACATCAATATGAATGTCATGAATATCTGATCCAAGATCAATCTTATACAAGAATAGTGGGATAGCAAACGTATTTCCAGAATTGTAAATCAAGTCATCCGCTACAGCTCGTGGTTTGACTCCTTGATCCAATTTGAACTTGTCCCCACGACAATGTAGTCGAACAAGTTTCTCGGCATGGTGCCTGGTGATTATGTAACAAGCAGTAGAAAAATCATTGACAAACCTACGATGAATCCTGACACTAACTTGCTGTGGATTAATGATTGCAAGTTGTACAACATCAAAATCATATGGGAGTTGTGACTGGAATTGCTTCCAAGTAAATCCCCAATGTTTAACTGTGCTGATGTCGCAGTCATCTTCCATCATCACAAGATACTCGTCATCACTATTTTCTAACCAGTGCTTCAGAGCCTTCAAGTGTGAAGTGGTACATCCAATCTCACCAGAAGTCATGTTTTCTGGATATCGACCAGTCAGGATAGAACTCAAATCATCATCACGACCATCACAAGCTGATATCCTTGTATAGTTTTCGATGTCCCAATATTCAAACTGCTCCTCCATATACTTGCGACGATCAACCTTATCATCAAGATTGATATAGTAAACCTGAGGAATGCCCTTCAGTTTAAATGTTGCTTTATTTTTTTCCATATCATTCAGAATCAAGCAGTGTCCACCTTTCAGGAATCAGATCCCGTGTAGATTTCTTTTCATTTTGTGGACCAAACCACTTCTTAGGAGCGATAACATCATCAGAGCCAGACAACCATGCACCCCACCAAGAGAATGAAGAGTTTGCAATAATGTGAGACTTACACATTGACATCAAACAAAGGTCATATCGATTGTCTCCTGTCTCAGAAACACAGAAGCGATCACCTTCAAATAACTTTTGCTCAACACACCATGCTGGATCATCAGAGAAGACAAGAATAGTTCTCCCTTCATAGTTCTCAAGAGCCTTTTCATAATAATCAAGACCAAGATTATAATGATTGGCACTATTCTGAAGATAATCAGTTCTTCTTACATGAAGTGATACAGGATTATCCCAGGTTTTGAAAACCTCCTCACATGCACTGAGAATATTAAACTTGAATGTAAAATCTTGACGAATGCTATCAGCAATATGTGCAAAGTATTTTTCAGACTGAAAGAATCCCCATAGAGAAACATCGTTGGGACACTGATCAAACAACCTTTGATCAAATTCAAACTGAACTTCTTTTGCGAGTGGAGCATGTCCTTGATCCAACATTCGCACATTTTTTATATCCAAATGTGGAAGATCAAAAGTTTCAAACAACTGATGTTCATCCCATTCATTTTTGAAATCAGATGGAGGGATACCAAAGTCATAGCCACGACGTGCCGCTATGCCCCTCAGAGCGGCGTATTGAAACATTTGATTACCCAGTCTACCTAATAGACCAAGATGGTTATACGCTAGCATTTTGAGACCTCACTTTCAGATATGGGACATTTTGATAATATTCGATTAATTTTTCTCTAGGAGTTTCTCGGAGAGTTTGCCACAGATTGTGGTTCTGCATAAACTTAGGATTGTTGTAATGAGAATTATGAGTTCGACCGTGCTCAAAGTGCCAAATTGGGCCTTCAATTCTGCCTACTTTATATCCCAGTGCATTAAATCTGTAATAGAATTCACAATCTTCTGCACCCCAAGAAATAAATTCCTCATTCCATAGACCACCTTTGACTACAGCATCTCTATGATAGAACTGAGTCCATCCAATTGTAGATGACTCTGTACGACAATTTGGTTCCAAAGAATTCAAGTCATGTCCAGACTGAATAAAGTTTTGGAAGACATCCATCGGATAGTCAACTTGATATTGCCATACACCACATCCATATGGATATACAACATCCATATTGCCACTGAGAATAGACTCATAGGCAAGCAAGTGGGACCTGATTGGATAGACAACATCAACATCATGACTACAGATCACACTCGTATCTGTCATCATGATAAGATCATTTAGGATTCTGGTCTTGTGAAACAAGTTATCAGAATTTTCCTCAAAGACATGTGTAAGTTTGTCTGTAGAAACAATCTTTTTGATTTCTGGTAAGGCTCTGAACTTAAAGGTTGACTTAGTATCAACTTCCTTTACAAGAACCTTTGCATCTGGAAAACTTTTTAGTAGATAAGATACCGAAGTAATAACATTTTTTAGCCTGTCTTCAGATTCAATCCGACAGGGCATGATATAAGTTAAGTCCATTATACCTCCATTTCAATCCAGGACTCGGGAAGAAGATCACTCATGTCATAATTTTTGTAGTTAGAACCAAACCAAGGCTTGGGTGCAACAACTTTGCCGCGTCCATCTTGTAACCATGCACCCCACCAACTCATAGAACTGTTGGCGATGATAGCACCAGAACACAGACTCATCATACACAAATCATAGTATGGCACAAATGATTGCACTCGTCCATCGTTTGTATCTGCTGTATGCGAATATTTTACATTCTCAGTTGGAAGAACAAATCTATCATCGGTGAATTGTTCGCGACACCAATCAAGATCGTCAGAGAATACAAAGACAGGAACATCATCAGGAAATTCTTTCAAAGCCTTTTCGTAATATGAAATAGGACAAACAGGATGATTGTCTGGTTGATTTACATAATCACCACGACGAACATGAATGAAGATTGGATTATCAAATTGATCCACAACTTCTTTACATGGATCTAGAATTTCTTTTTGAAATCTGTAGTCTTCACGAATAATCTTTTCAGCATTCTTGAAATACTTTTCGGTTTGAAAGTAATCATGAAGATTTACATTGTCAGGACATCCTCTGAAGAATTGCTCATTGAAATGAAAGCAACCAGTTGCAATATTCTGATCAGTGGAAAGATATCCAAAGTTCTGAAGTGTAACTGTACTCATTTCAAAACAGTCAAAAAGACCATAGTTTGAATCACCATAGTCATCTGGTGGTGGGATCAACCAAGAATATCCATGTTGTTTTGCAATGCCACGGAGACCTGCATACTGAAACATTTGATTTCCAAGCCGACCATTTGAACCAAGTCGGTTATAACTAATTGCCATCAATCTCCTTTTTCAATACGAACACTATCTTCATCAAAATGCTCAGTCGAAAACTCAAACATTACAGTATCTTCTAATGCTCTCATTCTGTGCCTCATGCCAGTAGGAACATGAAACTTTTCTCCAGCATTTAATTCTTTGACGTATGCCATTTCAAAGTCGTCAAAGTTACTGTAGTATACCATGAGTTTTCCACTTTGTACATAGAAAACTTCATCCTTTTTGTTATGATAATGCCAAGAACATTGTTTGCCTTTGCAGAACCATAGAATTTTGCCACAATAAAGTGGACCGTTTGTGATCCACTTTTCGTAGCCCCATCCTTTAGGGACGAATTTGATCGGGGCGTTTTGTGAAGAAGTCATTGTCATTCATTCCTTTGTCGTCGATGTAGTAGTCACCAGAAGGTTTACCAAGATGAAGTTCATGGTACTTACACCCCCAAGACTTCAGTTGAGACTCAGTGAAGTTGTAGAATTCTTTCTCCGCTAACTCGCGGGAGTTATCAAATCTACCCATACCTCTAGCAGTCAAATAGACAACATGGTTGCCTTCATCGTACAATTTATTTATTTCCTGAATTCTATCCCATCTGGGGACAGCATGACTGTATCGACCTTCACCAGCACCAGGAAAACAAATGGTGCCATCAATATCAATTACATAACGCATCATTTGAAACATCTCCGATATGCCTCATAAAATTCAATAGTTTCTTCTGGAACATATGACTTCCAGTGATTTAGATCGTATAGTAAACTTTGAGTATAACGGTATCCGATGATTTCTTTCTCTAGATTGGTCACAAGATCTTGCACATTACGATCCTGATATACAGATGCCTTGTTATATACAACACTCTGGGGGAACTTAAGTTGTGCAACATATCCACCCCAGATATCATCCATACGTCCAACATGAGGAAGGACTGCATAGTATGGAATTACTTCACGAGCCAGAAAAGTGTTCTGACTGTTGAATGGAGAGATACAATATGAACCATATGGTTTATCAACATTGAACTTGACACATGGTTTCATTGATAGACGTGCCATTGCATCAATATCTGGATCACCATCCCACAGATCAGCCTGGATCAGAACTTTACGCTCATCCTTTCCAACATAACGTGTTTCAGAACGATGTGGAACTTGCTGAATTGGGAATCCACGATGCCATAGTTCGGGGTGATTAGTAACTGACAGTGGATCAAATACTTCGGTAGGAGATTCATATAGATCATACTCAATTGTCTTACCAATTAGAAGATCTTGTCCCCAGTTTTCATATGGAATGTTGTCATCATCAACAGTAGCAATTACGTCAGCACCTTGCTCATATGCATAAACAAAACCAATGTTCCTACGCTGAATACTATTCCAACCAATCGTATCAGATAGTTCTTTCCAACCATGCTCCTGCATATCTGGAGACAGATAGATGCAGTCCAGTTCTTTATAGAGGTGATGTGGTGTTTTCTTATCTCCAACAACCACCAAAGTCCACCCAGGCATGGCAGAGAAGTTCATGGTAGCCCTAGTGGGCTTATTGATTGTAGTGGTTACGATAAACTTTTTCATTTCAGAAACTTCTCAACAAAGTGCTTGGTCGTGTAGTTATTCACCGCTTTATTATAAGCGTTTTCTCTCATCTGGTCAAATTCATCATAGTTATTGACCACATGATTTAATATTTTCTTAAGATCCTCTTCGTCTTCAAAATACAGAAAATCTTTTTCTGGTTCAAAGAATTTTTCAATCGGATTCCAGGGATCCTTCTGACATAGAATCACACAACGTGCAAATGCTGCTTCAAACATTCTGGATTTGATTTGTGGTGCCCACCCTTTATCGAGTTGGCTGAATGCAGCATTTAAATCACCCTGTGGGAAGTTGTAATATCTTTGTGCGGTGTCTGGATTAATATTACAAAGACCATGAACAACAGCAACTTTGGTTGCCGCATACATCATCATCTTATCGGCGTAAGAACACCTGGGAACATTTCCCATACTGTAGTGTCCAAATCTAAAATTATATTTGGTGAAGACATTTTTAATGTAACTTTCCCAAGGAACAGCCTTGGGCATACTACCAAAGTAAGAGACATCAATTATCTTTTCTGATGCTGGAGGAATCCAATCTTCACTGAAAGGGAAGAATACAAATTCTCTATTCTCAAATACTTCTGCAGTATATGGACAGATTGTAAGAATCTTATCTGCCACCTCATGCAGTCTCACTTTGTCACCAGGTGCAACACAAAAGTTTGGTTCTTCTAATGTAAGAACTACTTTCTCTTTATCATCATAACGACCCGAATACAGATCCTTATAGAAATCAGCCATGAAAAGATAGCAATCTCTTGCAACCTTCTCATACTTTTCAAAGTTCATGTAATAAAGAGGATCTTCCGTGAGACCATTCTCAGGTCTCAAGAAATTCAAAACTTTCATAATACTTCTGCAATGTCTTCCTTAGTTAATTTATACGTTCCAAAATGCTGCACTGAGCGAGATGCCATCAACACAGATTTTTGAACAGCGTAATCAAGATCACCTGTAGTTGCGGTAACAGCTAGAGTTGCTAAGAATACATCTCCAGCACCAGATACATCATACACATCCACCTTTGGTGCTGGATAAGTTCTACCAAGCCACTTTGCTCCATCCTTTCCAAGAGTTACAATGAAAGAACAACTTTCTGGATATGCCAATGCGTCTTTCTCTTCAAATTCATTGATCTTGATATAAGCATTGTGATAGCAAGATAGATCTTTTTTCTTTGAATCTACAAAAATTTTTCCCTTATAATGCTCACAAATATAATTTGCAGCTGACCAAGGAATCAAACCTTTATCATAATCTGAAAAGATGATGACATCATAGTCATCTAGACATTTTAATTTTTGTAGATTCAATGGATCAACACAAGTTCCTTCATCAACACGAAGAAGTTGTTGTTTTGATCTAGCATCAACAAAACGTGTCTTGCGAAGATCCTCAGGATCATTCGTAATAAAATCCACCTGACACCCAAAAGACTCTAAGTTCTGAAGAACATTAGATGCCATACCAGGATGTAAGGTGGTTTTAGTATAATCCAAAACAGGAACGGGTGCCTCAGGACTTAGCCTGCGACACTCGCCATAGTGATATTCATCAATACAAGACTCACCGATGAGTAATACTTTTAATGATGTTGGTTGTTGAGTAGTCTCCGACTCTATCGAAAAACCGAACTTCTTTTGCATAATCAGAACCTACGACTTCTTTACCTTTCCAGTCAGAACCAACCATTAGTATATCAGGTTTGAGTTCTTTTACAAGGGCTGTCAATTCTTCTTTTGTATTGAAGATAACAACAGCATCAATATACCTTATAGACTCAAGTATAATTTTTCTTGAGTCTTGGTTATTGATGGGCCTACTATAACCCTTCATCTCCTTTACCTTTGAATCAGAATCAATGGCAACAATTAACTGATTACCAAGACTCTTTGCTGTTTCAAATAGTTTGATATGACCAGGATGAAGAATGTCAAAGCAACCATTCACAAAGACAAGTTTATCTCTTAGTTTCATTTCTCACCCATTACCATGAATGCATTGTTTAGATCCACTCCAGATACAAATACGTTCTTGTATCCACGGTCAAACATGTAGGCCTCAATGATTTCAGGAGTGAATACATGCTTATGCTTATAGTTGTTCCAGGGTCTCCAGTATCTTTGACTGAAGTCTGGGAGATACAAGAAGAGAGTTCCTCCTTTACGAAGTTTCTCATACCAGTAATCCATCGTAGCAACCCAGTCAGGAACATGCTCTAGACAATGACTAGAAAAGATGTAATCTGGTTCAACGTTTGGTGGAAGATTATTTGCTTCCCATTCATTATCAAATGATAGATCAATAGGAACTGAATTGGGGAAAGCCCATTCCTTCTTCATACATCCAATATCATATCCATATCCTTTACAAACATGCTGTGCAAAGGGGATGGCAAATTGAGATGCATTACCCTCAGTCTGAAACTTAGGATACCACTTCTTTTGAAATTCAATAGTTTCGATCATTGATAATTCCAGGGTAATTTAAAAAGATATTTGACTTGTGACCAGTCACCCCATCTATGCCAGAGGTATAATGGTTTCTTTGACATTGTATCAAAGAGTTGTGGAGACTCAAGGAGATAGTTGATTGCAGTTTCAATCATGAAGACCGCAGAGGCTCTTTCAAAAACCATACACCAATCAAACAGAGAATATCCAGGAATGATTTGGTTCTCTACAACTTTATAACCACCATAACTCTTGGAGTCAGCAGGAATATGGGGGAAGAACTCTAGTTTTGGTCGAGTACACCACAAACGATTGACGTAGACAAACTCATCATCATCTTTTAGTCCAAGGACATTATAATACAATTCCTTCTCTTTTTCAATATTTCTATTGAAATCGATATAATCTCTCCAGTCTTTCCAATCAAGTCCGAGGTTATCATATTTCCCCTTCATTATTGGTTGGTAATCACCAAATCCCTGAAAGAAAAATAAATCAGACTCCATTTTAGTTGGAGCCCCATGAATATATCTTTCTTTGTATGGGAATTGACAGGATTCGGGAATAGGTTCCGTACTGCCATTTACTGGATTCTCATCATCACCCCAAGATACAAACTCAAAGTGGGGAATGTATTCTTTTAACCACTTGAATTCATGAATTACAGGCCAGTAAACCTTATACCCAAGTTCATTTTGAATATAGTGTGCTCCCTTTTGGAGAAAAAGAATATCTCCAAGACCACATGGTTGATAAATTAATCCTGTTTTCATTCTAACTCCTGAGGAACTTTTTCACGCCAGAGCCATCTCTCATAATCTACCCATTGCCAAGGTGCATTGAACAACTTTCCAACACATTCCTCTGTGTTTTTATAATGTCTAGGATGGCAGATCAAAGTGTCTGCCTTGATGTTAAGAGTGTCTACAATATAATTTAGGCAAGTGTCAACGATGTGAATTTGCTCTGCATTTTCCAAAATCCAACACCAATCAAACACACTTGGAGTTAGATCTGTATCCATCCAGATCACTTTGCCATCATAATCTTCTGGAATACTTAGTTCGACACCTTCATGTGGTTTGCGAAAACTATACCACTTGTTTGCAAAGATAAATGGTTCTCCGTCTTGGATTCCCAAAGTCTCTTTCAGTTTACCCTCACGTTCATAGTTACGTTTGTATGTGAAATAATCTCTCCAATCATGCCAACTAACACCAGATGATGCATATTTTGAAGTCATGATGTCTGCAGAACCATTTGGTTGTGGTTGATTAGAACAATCATAAAGCATCACATTCTCTCTAGGGAGATCAAGATTTGGACCACAGATAACATCTCCAGTGATTAGTTGAGATGCACCAGCATTCCACATTTCAGGTGTGACTGGATGGTATACATTGTAATTTCTAGAAAGATTCTTACAAAGTTTCTGAACAAAAAAGATGTCCCCCAAGCCACCCTGCTGGAGGACAATAACATTAGATCTCATTAATCACCCCTCGGATTTTATCTTCTGGAGTATCCACAGGGAATGCCAATAGATAACCCTGATCGCCGTGATGTTCGATTAGGATATGAGTGTCACCAATAAGTTGTTCCACAAAGTCATATCCATCAGCACCGTATAGTTTTCTTTGTGGCCATGAACCAGCAACAAAATCACGATCAACATAGATACGAAGATCATCCATGAAGATAATATCGTTGGAAAGATCTCTATTTTGAACCATGATTTTGAGTTCTTTTTCCATAGGAAGACGCTTGTCAATGTCTTCTTCTGCACCATATCCAGCATCACCATAGTCTGCACCAGGAAAGTGTGCATCAAGCCACCAAAGTGTTGGAGATCCATCCAATTTAGAAAGAACCTCATCGAAACGATCTTCAGTGTATCCTTTATACAGGTGAACGTAGTCTAGTCCTTTATACTTCTTCTCAAGATTTGCATAGAGTTCATCATCTAATTCAACACCATATGAATTGTCTACGACTTCTGTGAGAAGAACTTTGTCCATACTGGATCCATCGCCAGTTCCACTTTCAACAAAGTTTGAGATTTGAAATTCTTGAAGCATTTGCTTCAACTTGACTGGATGATTAATTTGTCCCATGATTAGCAAAAATAAGTGAGGTAGATAAAGTCTTCAAGAACTTCCATTTTTTTAGCAATCTCAAGATTGTCTTTGATTGCTTCCATTTTACTGTAATAGAGTTCGTCAGAAATATAGAACTCATCAGTTAGATCAATTATACCATCTTTGTTGAAGTATTCTCCAATGTCAGGAGCTCCAAGATAAACAGGAATAGTTCCTGTGGCAAAACAATCTAGAAGTTTTTCAGTGAAGTAGGTTTCATATTGTCCATTCTCAATCGCAACTGAGAACATGTAATCACAAAGACCTTCTTCTTTAGTTAGGATCTCATTGAATCCACGGCCGTAGAGATCAACTTGATCTCTCAGTCTTTCAACCCATTCAAGACGAGTTTCGTGCCCCTTACACATTCGTTTGTTTGAAGCGATCATGGAAATCATTTTTGATTTCTCATAAATCTTGGGTTCTTTGATCCAGAATCCTTGTGCAGGACACCATTTGAACTTAGGATCAATGGCAAGTAATTCTTGGTTGTGAGTAAAGATTGCATCAAATGCATCCAAGTATTGCTTTGGATTGATTTTTACTGCATCCACAATCTGTGGTGTGATATATCGTGACTCTAGCAACCAAGCATATTTTGGACCTGGTTTTGGATCGATCCATGCCCAGGGAAGAGTGCTATCAATATAGAATGTAGCCTCTCCACCATCTTTTACCCATTCAATGTATTTGGATTCTTTACCGTGAACCGAATATCCTTTGTTTCCATTTGTAAGGTGTGTAAAAGTATCACCTACAAGATTAAACTTGACGCGCTGCATTGATTTGCTCCTGAATCCAAGTGTATGTCCTACGGATACCTTCTTCTAGAGTTTGACTATAATCCCACCCTAGTTTTTCACGGATAAGATCGTTGTTGGAGTTGCGTCCACGAACACCAGTGGGTGCATCCATCTTGTGAATCTTCTGAACAACCTTACCAGATACCCTTGCGGCAGTTGCAACTAGTTCATTGATAGAAACCATCTCTTCAGAACCAATGTTCACTGGTCCCATGAAGTCAGAATCCATCAATCGTCGAGTTGCTTCAATACATTCGTCAATGAACAGGAAGGAGCGAGTTTGTAGGCCATCTCCCCACACCTCGATAGCTCCACCCGTCTCTGGGAGGTGAGCGACTTTACGGCAGATTGCAGCTGGTGCCTTCTCTCTTCCACCGTCCCAGGTGCCTTCGGGACCGAAGATATTGTGATACCTAGCAACACGAACAGGGATCCCGTGATTACGGTTGTAAGCAAAGAAGAGCCTTTCGGAGAAGAGTTTTTCCCATCCGTATTCTGAGTCTGGATCGGCTGGGTACGCAGAAGTCTCACGGCAATCAGGGTTATCAGGATCAAGTTGATTGTGCTCTGGATACATGCAAGCAGATCCAGAATAGAAGATCTTAGTTGGTTGATCCAACTTAGGACGATTGCAAACAGTATATTCTTTCTCTACACCATCAAAGGTCTCATTGAGTTGACGAACACCTTCAAGTACATTTAGGTTAATAGTACAGGAATTATGCATAATCTCTGCATCGTTCTCGCCAGTGAAAACGAATCCAGCTCCACCCATATCAGCAGCAAACTGATAGATCTCATCAAAGGGAAGAATATGCTGGTAAGGAACAGAGCAATAGTAGTTTCCTTGATATCCTTTAAATTCAAGAATAGAATTTACAAATCCAGGAGAACGAAGATCTCCAATGATGAATTCATTGGCTTCGGTATCACCATACTCAGGATACTTTAGATCAACGCCACGGACCCAATACCCCTCGGACCTCAAACGTTTCACCATATGACTACCAATAAATCCACCAGCGCCAAGCACTAGCGCCGTCTTCTTATAATCAGACATTTTTAAGTTCAAATTCCATCCTATGTATAATACTAAAAAAGACCCCTGTTGTCAAGGGTCTTTTTGGGTTCAGGCTCGCCAGTTGGCATGTTTTCTGACCCTTACCAACGGGGTCAATCCTTCCAAAGAAAACTAAACGGACATTTAGATTCTTTTTCTTTTTGTCCAAACATGAACTGTGATGACAAATTCGGACTTAAATTTTTTAAGGATACGTTTCTTTTCACCTTTATCTTTAAATCTTTTGGTGGTGCCTTCTTGACTAGTTTGAATTTATCATTCTGATCTTTTGAATGAAAACAAACTTGATAGATTGGATCACCTCTTTTTATATTGACAGGTCTATCAACATCAAAGACATTATATGCGAATGATATATGTCTGGGCCATGCAGATACATTGAACCAACCACCAACTAGCACAATATTATTCCTTGCAGATGCTTCTGGATGAGATCTTTGCTCAATCCAAATATCTTTTTCTTTAGTCCAGAATAAAATCCTAGGAACTGTCAGTTGCATAGTGAGTCTATTTGGATTCCTAAGAAACCAATTAGGATTGCTAAACGTTGGTTCCGTTAGAGCATCGTATGAATCACCACTGAGATGTGGATTGTTAATGAAAACTTCACCAGTTGAATTTAATTTTGAAAAATCAAAAGTAAATTTGATATCGATAGGTGACTTGATAGTAAAAGTTCTCTTTGCTTTATGAGACCAAGCTGGACATTCAAAGAATGCAAAATTCTTATCAGTCTCTGATATTTGTGTCTCTGGGGCAAAAGAAAACCGATCATCCGCAAGAACAGATTCCTCTGGATGCATTACTTGATCATTATTTCCAAATCCCTCTTCTGAAGGATAGTAATAAATTGTTTTCATTTTAGATTTAAATAACTTATTCCATCAATATACTCACCTTTGACAAAGTAATTGAAAGATAGACTATATCTTAATTCTTCACTGTAAGACTTGTCAACATAGTGTTTCAAAAATGATGGGAATAATAAAAGTTTTTGTTGTTCGGGCAAAAAAGATACTGAAGATGAATTTATTTTATTTGTGTAATGAAGATTATACGCAAGACCAGGATATGTCCAGGTATTTTGTTCATTAATAAAATGAATTTTTCCAGATTCTTTAGGAGTTTTTAGATAGACAACACCACTGTAATGAGAGTTTGAATGTAGGTGTGTACTTATGTAGTCTCCAAATCTTTGCTTGTTTGCCCAAGAAGTTGTTCGCTCAATAAAATGAGCATGAGGATCAATACCAATGTCGTTGAACACAAAGTTTGACATCTCAAGATCAATGCGTGTGGCCAAACCTTTCAATGTATCAAGCGACAGGATATCTTCTTTGTAATCAATTTTTGTTGTGTAACCATGTGGATTTCCCCATGGATCAAAGTCTTCACACCAGTTCTGTTGTTCAACAAAATCAAGATAGGTTTTAAACTGGTCAGGATCAATGCCCAAATCCACTTCACGAATTGGGGTGGGGAAAACATGGTGAAGCATTATGCTTTTACACAATCTTTGCGATATGCAGGAACGTTATCAGGATCAAGCCAACAAGTATAATCATGATCTTCCATAGCAGTCATCAACTGCATTTGGTTATCACAAAGATACATGTCTCGATAACGACCAGTATACGAATCTACTTTTTGAATTCGACAGTCTGGCATACCATTGATTTCTAGTGTGCCACATTGTACATATCGGTATGGAAAACGCTCAAGAAGTACTTCTGGTTTTTGCACAACTTTCATAGTTTAGAAGCGATGTTGTAAGAAACAGTAATTCGACTATTTGGTGAAGGATTCACACAATGCATTAGATGGGATGGAAAAATAAAGACAGTTCCTTCTTCAATTGGGTTATTGTCTGCTGGATTGTAACTAATACTTTTCCATGGATCCATTCCAGTATGAGGGCCGCGAGAATAAAAAACAGTTGAGTTTTTTTCTTCTTCTAGTCTTAGTAGATAGATTGCAGAGTATGAAGTAAAGTAATTACCACCATCACCAAATCGATCTGAAAGGTGATGATGCATTTCTTGATGATCTACAGGATTATCATACACACTATACCATCCATCTTCAAGCATAGATTGTTCTGCTATCGGAATGATATCACCTAGTTGGCTGTACATGTTATCCATTGGATTCCAGATGAGTTCTTTAATAATTTCTTCTTGAAAAAGAAATCTATTGAACTCCGTATCTTGACCAAAACTGGTATTGACTTTACACTGCCATCCACCTGGTGTTACTTCCGTCTCTTTTTGTTTCTCTAGGATAGTGGGCAACAATTGTTCTTTAATTTTTTCATGATTGGCCACTTTTTCCCAGTAAATAAAATTAGCTGGAAAAATAAAATGCATCAGGCAACCTCTACAGATTCAAGATCAGAATAAATTTGATCCATGAGAATCTCATAATCGTCTAGAGGATCTCCCGAAAAAACTACACCGTTGGTCTCATAGAACTTACGAACTTTTTTGAAGAGTTTAGGGTTCTTAACGTCAAGAAGAAAATCACCATTCGCTGCCCCAGTCAGGGTTTGAATGTCTTTCTTGAATTTTGCAGTCAGTGCCATCTCTTTGTGTTGATTACTCGATTATTATAGTGGAATGTGACTGAGGTGTCAATCCTTTTCGTACTCGTCAGTCATTTTTTTGTGAAGGTCTGCAAAGTCATTTGTCAGATCTACAAAGCGGTCAGCCCAGGTGTCTCCACCTTCCTGACCTTTAAGTGGGTTGATGCACGTTGCATCGCCGTGGTTATTGCAAACAAGTCCTGCAAGATCTATTTCAGACCCTTTAGCACCTGTTCTCCACATGTGTTGACCATTTATCCAGACAGCCCCACACTTGGGGCATTCCTTACGTTCCAAGCTAAGCTCGGACAAGTTTCGGTCGTTCATTTTTTTTAGGTTATGGATGGGGGTGGACCTATCTTCTCCAAAACCTCTTGCTGTTTGAGGTATAGGAGAGCATATTGCAATAACACTTTCTTCACCTCATCTATGTCGTCGCATTCAGCGACTTTTCTAGATAACATTTCGTAAGTGAATTGCTTTTCCGACGATTGCAAGTCCATGGTACTATTTAACCTTTTCTAAACGAGTGCATTTCTCGTCAAGATCATAATACAATTTGTAACAATTTGTCAATACATAGTACCCAGTGATCTCGGAACTATTACAGGTATACCCGTAAGCCCTGACCTTTTCACAACGCCCATCGATATTAAAACATTTGTCTGTGTGTAGATATGAGTGGTAACGTTCGTCCAAGTTGATCATCTGATTTCAAAATTGAGTTTGCGAACTTTGCGTTTGCGTCGGTTCTCCTGATATTCTAAGTCCTTTTCGGTAAAAGCAGTGTGACTCTTAATACTCTTATCGGTTTTTGTCAGGACTACCAGATCAAGATCGACGGCTGTAATTTTATCGTCAATTAGTGTCATCATATTCGGACACCCACAACTCTGTGGTTTGTTCGTACTGGTCAATTCTACATTGCAGTTTTTGCATCTGGCAGATAACATGATTTAATTTCTCCTTGATATCGTCCAACTCTTTACTAATAAGTTTATTTTCACGTTTTAGTGGACGCTGAATTAGTTTCTTTAATTTTTTTGTCTTCATATAAACTTCTTCGGGTGTCTACTATCATATGTATAAGAATATTCATGATCATTTACAAGATCATCAACTTTATCAGTGACACAATAACAAAAAGCGAGAGTCGTTCTCAACTCATCGGTAAAATTATTTGGAGATGCTCCATAATGTTTCCAATGAGATGGTATTAAAACACCACAGTTTGGTAGATATGGTGTGTAATAATATTGACCAGTCTCTGGATCTACACAAACAAATTCACCACCCCACTGAATATCCCAATTATCATTAGTGAACAAAACAAAAGTCCAAACATATTCTTGTGAGAAGTCATGATGGAACCCACCTTTTTGTAAGGCAGTTTGACCATTAGCATGTATTTTAACTAGATGTAATTTTTCCTTTATATGTTTTAGAATTTTTAACTTTATATATGAGGCGACATTGAAAAAAAGTAATTTGTCATGAATATGCTTCAATCCCCAAGATCGCTCTAGTCCCATTTCTGATGCATTATTCAGACCCCAAATATCCGCATCAAGCTCATCGACAACTGCCTCAAACAAGTCATCACTTAAAACATCGTAGAATTCAATAGGAAATGTCATGCGAAAAGAGATAACTTCATTTGTGGATAGCGTTTATCAATTACTTCAAAGTCATCACGATCACAATACATAAAAGCAACTGATTTTCTCATTCCCGCTTTAGGTGTATTGGGTGCAAAACCATTATGTTGCCAATGACTTGGAATAACTACACCACCATTTGGTATATATGGAACATAATTATACTGGTTAGTAGAAGGATCTCTAGCAACAAATTCACCTCCCCAAGTTGTATCCCACTCTTCACTGAGGAATAATACAAAAGTAAAACAATTATCCACTTCTTCAAAGTCTACGTGAAACTCAGGACATTCACCAAAAAGTTTTCCATTAACTTGAATTTTTGCAATTCTCAGATCTCTCTGAATATGTTTTTTAAGTTTGAGTAAGATATGAGTTCCGACATTGTAATATATCATTCGATCATGTTTAGACAACTGACCAAAAAATTTACTATCTGAATTTTTATTTGCTACGTAAGTTCCATTACCAAAAAACCACTCCGTCAATTCTGCATTCATTGATTCAAACAATGAGATGGGAAGAACGTTTTCAAATATAATCGGATATCTATTCATTAAAGCCCCCAGTCGGATTTGAACCAACGACCTACGCTTTACAAAAGCGTTGCTCTACCGCTGAGCTATAGAGGCGATGGCACTCCCAAGGCTGGATTTGAACCAGCGACCAGCCGATTAACAGTCGGCGGCTCTGCCACTGAGCTACTTGGGAATAAGTGTTCCCCGAAGGGAAAGCGGAGTATCGGAATCGAACCGACGACATCTAACTTGGAAGGATAGCGTTCTACCGCTGAACTAACTCCGCGAGGCAGGCCCACCAGGAATCGAACCTGGGACAACCGCTTAGAAGGCGGGGGTTATATCCGCTTAACTATGGGCCCTTGTCCTCTTTTTTTAGTTTGAAGTAGAGTTTATAGTATCTCTTCTTCATTTCATCGATAGTTTCCATATCTTCTTGGAAACCCATGTACTTGAGGAGTTGGGATGACCCCTCAAGTTCACTCAGTAATCTTAACACGTTGATTGGATTTCTGTCAAGACCACCGAAAGACCATTCATCTAGGCCCATACTAATTTAGCATGATAATCATGGGCATAAATTTCACGATTACCCTTGATGCCCCAACCTAACCAGTAATATGAAGGAACCATGTATTGAGAGATAGTTTTACCACGACCTTCAAACTCTGGAAGATAACGTTGGAAGACACTTTCGTTAATCATATAACGAACTTGACCATCTAGACTACTTGGATCACATCCAAAGTTATCACAGAACTTACCAAGATTGTTATAGCGACCTACTGAGGTCCACTGAATAAGACCATAACCACCGCGATGGCAATCCCCGTAAGAAACTCTAGCCCCTCCCTCGCATATGTTGGGAATAAACTTGCTTTCCTGTTGGATATTTCCCATGATCGTTGCAAGAGCTTTACGATCACTAATTCGGGTGTGTTCTTGGAGTTCTGCGAGACATACTGTTCATTGGGTGTGCAATCAGGGCACTTCCATTCCTTCTCTACGACTGGAATAGGAACAGCAGCAGGTGCCTCCAATTGTTTAGGTGTAAATAAAAATGCAAGTGCCTCAAAAATCATGGGGGAAATAATCCTTCCTGTAATAACGACCGAGAATATTGCTATTATAATAGGCAGGCGTGCCATCGTCAAGAGCCTCCGTCAAAACACCGTGTATGAAGAGTTGACGGGTCTCTTCAAAGTTGACTTTTCCCTTAGTAGCGTGGAGGGATAAGATTTCCCTCTTGAAAAAGGTGTTATTTCCAAGTTCACGACGCTCCCGATTAAGTTCGTCAGAGCTTCCGTAGTATTTTTTCCAGTTGCTTTCACTTTTAACTCGCCTACCTCCACCTCTAGGTTTTCGTAGTTGGTGAAAGTACTTCCTTCCGATGTAGGCCTTACCACTGCATAAGTTTGTAATCCGATAGACAAAACCGAAATTGTCGTTAATGTCCTCAGATAGAAAAGGGTGTCCGTTAAAAATCCAGGGATTCTCATAATCTATATCCACAGTAAATATTCTTACTGTCGATATTTAGCAAGACTTATTTTTTCTTTTTATCTTCTTTTCTAGAATCACCAGTCAACATACTTCTAATTGCTGCAGCACCACCAAACATTGCTGCTTTTCTAAGTAATGCAGGAGCAAGAGCTTTAAGCATGGCACCACCACCAACAGCAATTGCAGGTGCTATCTCATCAACTCTTTGTGTTTGAGATGTAAATTCCTTAAAGGTTTTCATTACTGCTGAACTTTTTAGTTATTTAGTCTGGATAACCGTCATCGTCATCAAATAACTCATCGTAATCACCATAATACTGTGGAGGATCGTCAAAATTCTCCCTCTTATCTACATAAGATTTCGGATCAGAATAAATTTCAGATTCAAGTTCTTCAACAATTTCTTTTAGAGCCATTACTAAGACTTTAAGTTTAGCTTTATTCATCTCTTTATCCCTAACAAGGCAATTGTACATAAAAAAAGGGAACCTGTCAAGGCCCCCTTATAGTTAACTAAGATAAAATTTATTTTGCGGGACGCATTCCTACGGAACGAGTTACAGTTTTTCTCTTTCCAACATTTGTACCATCATTCATACCTTCTCTACCGTAGGTTCCTACTGGTCCAATTCCACTAACTCTGGTATCACCTTTTTTAGTGGGTCCACCAACTCTAATGTATCCACCAGATCCACCGACAAGTTCTTTTTTGCCTGTGACTCTATCTTTGATATCCTTTCCAACTTTAGAACCAAACTTGTATGCACCTTTAGCTGTATCTTTAACCCCTTTGTAAAGTTTATCAAGAACTTCAGTAAGTTCCTCACTTTCCATGACGCTTTGAACAAGTAATTCAATATTCTCGTCATCCATCTCAGAGATGATGTAGTTTGCTTCCTCTAGTGATTCAGCCTCACCGTTGTTAATTAGGAAATCAATGATAGCAGAACCAATATGCATCTGCTCAAGGATGTTAATGATAAATCCTTCACTCATACCCTCAAGCATAACTAGAGCGCCATCTGCGGACTCTGCAATGCCCTCAGAGACGAGGTGTTGTACCACTAGTTCAAACTCATTCTCTTCAAATCTTGAACCACGACGCTGGGGTCCTCTGGTTTTGTTCTCTGCTGACTGAGCCATGGACTTTGCCTTGGCATCTGCTCTCAACTTAGCAAGTTCTGCTGTACGTGCAGGAGACTTTGTGAGACCTTTCATCAAAGGATTTGGAGTCTTGGGTTTATTAGACATTGAGTTGGCCTTACCAAACTTCTCAGCTGCCCTTAAATCCTTAGAACTTCCTTCAACTCTACCAGTTGTTGGGTTCTTCTTCCTTAGACGATCATACTCTACGTTGATAGGATTCTTGGATTTAGTGGTTGCTGTAGATGAACCACTGCCGCTACCGCTACCAGAACCACCAGAGCGGCCACCACCTGAAGAACCTGATCCACCAGAGCGGCCACCACCTGAAGAACCTGATCCACCAGAGCTACCACTGCCACCACCTGAAGAACCACCACCACGTAGTGGTGGATTAGAAGGCATTCCTTTACCAGACGTACCAGTACCGAATCCACCGTCTCTACCAGTACCATAGTTTGCCTGGGGATTCTTGGATCCAGGACCAGCTGTTATCTTAGGTTCAGTTTCAGTTTTCTTAGGTTTAGGAAGAACTGGACCACCACCAGGTGCAGTGTAAGAACCACCAGCACGGACTACAGGATCAGCAGCTGCTGAACTTCCACGAGATGGTGCAAGATATTCTCCTACCTTGTTGGCTGCTTTTGTTAAACCACCAAATAGTTGTCCAACACTAATACCACCTTTCGCCCCCGATCCACGACGGTTGCGTCTTCCACCTTGCTCATCAAGACGTGCATGGATTGCACCCTCTACATATCTTAGTTTGGTATCAAAAGTACCATCTTCGGTGATATAGGCAGTTACAGATTCATTCTGAAGTGCTTCTTTAAACTTAGCAAGAATTTTTCCTTCTGAAGATTCAGATACAAACTCCAATACATCGTCCTCAGTGTATCCCTCGGATACCATTTGAACACCAATTGCATTTACAAGGGTTTTTTCATTCTTTTTGTTCTCATGATAATCAGTAGTTCCTACTTTACCATAAGATTCAACTAGTCCTTTTAATTGATTAGAGGGCTGCATTTCTTTAGACAACTTTTTTCCTGACTTTATTTATAAAAAAAGAGGAGCACTACTGCTCCTCTGCCTTAGATATAATGGGAGTCAATGGTTCAGTTTGATCCATCTCTTCCCATATTTTTTTGAAATCGTCAAAGTTTGAATCCTGCGAAGGAGTCTTTCTTGACATCTTGTTTAATTCCACCGACAACATAACTTTCTACCTCAGTCTCTTGTGGGGCAACTTGGAGTCCTTTAGAAGAAATCCAATGTTCGGTCCAAGGAAGTGGATTATTTTTCGCAGCAATATCGAAAATTGGCTTGATGCCAATCGCTTTCATGCGACGATTTGCAATCCACTCAACATAGTTCTTGAGAAGTTTGTCATTAAGACCAATCATACTACCATCTTTGAACAGATATTCCGCCCAAAGTTTTTCTTGATTCACTGCAGTTTCAAACGTCTTACTCACCCATTGCTCCTCTTCCTTGGCAATCTGCTTCATATCAGGATCATCACCATCTTTCCACTTATTCAGAATGTTTTGGGTGATGACCAAGTGCTGATTTTCGTCCCTGGCGATAAGAGAAATGATTTTTGCCGATCCTTCCATAAGCTTAAGTTCGCCAAATGCGAACGAACATGCGAAGGAGACATAGAACCTAATTCCTTCCAGGATGTTGACGTTAGCGACTGCTCGGTAGAGTTTTCTTTTGAGTTCATAGAGAGTTGAAGCGGCTACAGGAACCTCATCCAAGACATGTTGCCACATATTACCACTGGCATATTCAGCGGCATGTGTAATAAAATCATCATAAGATTCAGTGACAGCAGTTGCTCTCTCTAGAATCTTTGGATCTTGGAGTATGGTATCGAAAACCTCTGAAGGATTTGCATACACATTTTTAATGATGTAAGTATAGGAGCGACTATGGATCATTTCCATAAACTCCCAGACCTTCATACAGGCTTCGAGTTCGGGAAGAGAACAGTAGGGCGCGAACGCCATACCAGGCCCTCTTCCCTGAACAGAGTCTAGCATAACTTGGTACTTCAAGTTAGAAGTAAAGATATGCTTCTGTTCTGGACGTAGGGTTTGATAATCTGCACGATCCTTTTGGAGGGAAACCTCCTCAGGACGCCAGAAATACCCTAGTTGTTGAGTGGTCAGTTTGTCGAAAACAGGATATTTGTAAGAGTCATATCTTTGTACCCCCAAAGGAGCTCCAAAAAACATTGGTTGCTTTTTGGTGTCTACTTGATCAGCGTTGAAAACAGTAAATGATTCAACCATTTTGTTGTTTGGGGTATCGTTTGTTTTAAATCTTACAAGACTCACAGTCTTCCTCCTGTTCTAGTTCTGAGATTAGTGAATTTAATTGATCAATTTTATCATCAATTTCGTCAGATTTCAAGTCATTTGTATTTTGGTAATAAGACGTTTTCCACCCATACTTATATGTAGTTAGAAAGTCATTTGCCATGACCGATACGGGAACTTCATTATCTGGATAGTTCTCTGGGTTGTATGACCAGTTTCCACTGATGGCCTGGTCGAAGAACTTCTGCATGGTAGCAACAATCTTGATATAACCTTCATTGGATTCCATGTCCCAAAGAAGAGTATAGTTGTTCTTCAGCGATCCGTACCCAGGAACAATCTGCTTAAGAGGCCCTTTCTTTGATTTTTTAACGGACAGATACCCTCTAGGTGGTTCGATTCCATTTGTTGCGTTTGACACAACGGAACTGCTCTCCGATGGCATCTGAGCAGACAATGTTGAGTGCCGTAGTCCCGATTCCAAGATAGATGCTCTAAGAGATTCCCAATCATGCTGATACTCGATAGATGTAATTTCGTCTACGTCTGATTTATAAGTATCAATGGGGAGAATACCATCGGCATACTTGGTGCGATCAAAGTAAGTGCATGGTCCCTTCTCCCTTGCAATCTGATTTGATGACTTCAGGAGATAATATTGGAAAGATTCAGATAGTCCATGAACAGCATCCCATGCCTCTTGAGAGTCGTATTTGAACCCTAGTTTGGCAAGATAGTGAGCAAGACCGATAAAACCTACTCCAAGGGATCTACGTGCCTTTGTGGCTACTTCTGCAGCAATGATCGGATACTTCTGATAATCAATCAGTTCTTCTAGACCACGGACAGAAAGATCGCAGAGTTCTTCCAGTTCATGATCCGAATGAACTTTACCTACATTGACGGCAGACAGAATGCAGAGGGCAATCTCACCTTCACCATCAATGTGTTGAAGAGGTTTCGTTGGAAGCGTGATTTCCTGACATAGATTACTCATCTCAACCTTATCTTTGAAGGAAGAGTGAGAGTTACAGTGGTCGATATTCATGAGATACAAACGACCAGTCTCTGCACGTTCTTTTAGAATATCCAGGATCAGTGTCTGTGCCTTAATAGTCTTTCTTGGAATAGACTCATCTCGTTCATAGCCCACATAGAGATCGTCAAATGAATCAGTACCAAAAGCGTCATAGAGACCTGGTACGTCATGCGGTGAGAACAGGCTAATTTCTCCATCCGTAATGAAACGTTCGTAGAAAAGTTTTGAAGTTTGGATGGAATAGTCAAGTTTTCTTACCCTGTTGTCTTCGGTTCCTTTGTTGTTCTTCAGGACGATGATGTCTTCGATTTCTTGGTGCCAGATTGGGAAGTGTACCGTAGCTGATCCACCTCGGATGCCATTTTGAGTACAGCATCGGACAGTCGATTCAAACTTTTTGAGAAACGGAACAACACCAGTGTGCTGGACTTCTCCACCTCTGATTTTACTGTTGATGCCACGGATTCTGCCCGCGTTGATACCGATTCCCGCCCTTTGTGCAACGTATCTGCCAATAGCCATATCAGAGCTAAAGATAGAATCGAGGGTGTCATCAACATCAACAAGAACACAGCTAGCAAATTGTCGAAGTGGAGTTCGCACTCCCGCCATGATAGGTGTGGGAATGTTGAGTTTGTGCTTGCTGATTGCGTCGTAGTATCTTCTGACATACGATAATCTCTTCTCTTTTGGATACTCTGCAAAGATTGTCATTGCAATGAGTGCGTACATGAACTGTGGAGTTTCAAATACGCTACCATTGCTTCGATCTTGAACTAGGTATTTATCCACAACTTGCCGAAGGCCAGCATATGTGAATAGAAAATCACGATGGTGATCTACCCAGGATTCGATTTTTTTGATTTCACTTTCAGTATAGTTGTCTAAGACAGCAGCATCATATACACCCTGATCAACACACTTTGTAATATGAGCGTACAGATCTGGAAGATCTCGCATCTTTCCATACACCTGCTTGCGTACAGAGAACAATAGAAGACGAGCAGCAACAAACTGATAGTTTGGATGCTCCAGGTCGATTAGATCAGAAGCAGAACGAATCAGGATCTCCTGAATTTCTGCCGTAGTAACTCCATCATAAAACTGAATACCAGACTGAATCTCTACTTGAGATGCAGAAACACCCGCCAAACCCTTACATGCCTCATCAACCATGACATGCATTTTTTCTAGGTTGATGGCTTCAATAGTACCATTCCTCTTCTTAACCTTGATGCCGTTACTCATATCTTTTTCCAAGTGTTGAATTTAAGTTTTGCTTCTAAACCAGAGCAGGTGTTTGATTTTACCAGATCTTGAACATCATGTCCAGCAAGGACCATATCATTTATGTCCTTTTCTTCGATGGAAACTGGCCAAATAACTACCCTTCCACCGTTGTTGATTGTACGCTCGATTCTGGATACAATCTCTCTATTGCGTGGTTCGTTGTCATAGATCCAAACAGGATTGCTAATCCCCCAACGACTAACATCAGCGTCAGCTCCACACATAGCAATCGCATTGCGAATAAACGTGCTGTCGAATGGTCCTTCAGTAATGTAGACTCTAGAGTTTCTTTCGATGTTATCAAGTCCATATATTTTTGGTGCTCCCTCCTCAAGCATGATGGTTATGTATTTAACAGATCCAGGACTTAGAGCTCGTCCTTGGAATCCGATGAGATTTTTTTTGTAATAAAGTGGAATGATGATTCTAGACTCTTTACGTAAGTCTTTGTAATCCACACCTTTGAACGATCGCACAAATTCACCAAAGTCTTCCGCATAATAAAAGTCTTTGGGATTGAGTCTACGGTTGCGTAGATAGGTTGCAGCACTTTCCACCTGATCACATAAAGGAAGAATGATCTTCTGTGTAAAAGTAGGTTTTTCAAAAACGAATTCAGGTTCATTGGTCGGGAAATTCTTTCCAGTAAAACCACTCTTGAACTTTTCTAACGTATACTGCTTATGAAGTTGTGGATCTTGATCCTTAAGAAAATTATTGAATGACAAACTAGAACCACAGTTGTGGCACTTGAAGTTTGTATTATTCTTCATAGCATAGATGTATGCTCTAGCCTTGTTCTTATTCTTCTTCGAGTCTCCACAAATGGGACAACGAAAATTATATAGGTTTGGTTTGACTCTCTTAAATTTAGATAGTCTTGTGGAAATCAGACCAATGAATTTGGTGTCGATCAGATCCATTGGCAACTAAAGCGTCTTCGGACATCATACTCGCTTTTTTTACAGGTGTCAATGATCTATAGATTGGAAATGCGATCTGTGCCACCAGTCCCAATGTTGCCAAAACAGCACCTGCACCAATCACAAATCTCTGATTGGCATCTACTTTCTTTTGAATACGATCAATTCTTTCATGAAGGATTCTATGATTCTTCTCTTCCTGATCCTTCATCTCTTCGATCATTTTAATGATTAATTGATTGGATTTATCACCCTCATCCAATCTACTTTCATGCCTTTCCAAAACTACAGCCACTCTATTACTATTTTCAGAAATAGTAGTTACGGCACGTTCTAATTTATCCAACATTTCCTTGGACAAATCCTCGTAAATGTCTAATTTTGATTCAAGAACCTGAAGTTTTCCTAGACCGAACATCTTTTTTTAGCGCCCTAGTAGCGTCTTGATAAAATTTACTTAGTCTCTTATATTTTTTCTTTCTACCATCAAATCCAAGAACAGGATCATAACCAGCAGTGGGAGATCCACTATCAGTTTTGTCACTGCCTTTATAACCAGCTCCACCACCAGCGCCGAGAGACATCTCTTCGCGAACACTTTGAATGAATTTATCTACATATTTATTCATAATCGTCCTCGTCCTCTGGTAGATAATTAATCATATTTGGATAATCAGAGTAATAATCTTTTATTTCATCCAAATGAAAAACATAAAATTTGAATGATGTATATCCTTCGGCAATCATTTTTTGAATTCTATGTTTGCCATCCATACTACGGTATCTTCTACCAGAGTATGTTGTGGATCCATCAAGTAAGAGCCCTGGTCGATTTAAATCAGCACCATGAAATCTCTTACCTTCACAACAAATACAATTTTCACCAGTCAATCTATCTGGGAGATCAAATCCCATCCACTGAATATTATTTAGTTCGACTTCCTTTATTCTGTCCTCAGTCAATAGTGGTGTAAGTCTCCTCATTCTTAGACCACAATATTTTTCTGGAAGTTCTGGAATGGTCCAATCTCCATAAAATTCTTCCCAATGACACATATCAAAATCATCTAAAGAATTTTCATCGTACACAAAAAATTGACTCTTATCATATAAAGTATTCTCATACTTCAATACATAATGATTTTTTAATTCTCTATGCATCTCATACAGTTCACCAGGAATTAAATCTGGATAAACATGAGGCATCCCAACATAACAAAGTTTTTTTGTTGTCACATTTTTCATTATACTTGATTCAATAATTCAAGACAAATTTCATCGATCTCGATATCCGTCAAAGTTGACCTTGGATAATCGTGAAATCGATTTAGAAAGACTAAGAATGTTTTGGCACAAGGCCACAATTCCTGTTCCAACTTATAGAACAACAGAGGAACTGTTGCTTCGCCAAATACGTTAAAAAGAATTATGAGATGATTTAGTATGAGATTAGTTTTTAATATACCAGTAGACTCGTATCTCTTAAAAAGTCTTTTGACATATTTAAAACGCTTTAAATCGTCATAAAAATCGTCCTCAGTTACTGCCTGAGGACTGTCATAATATTTAATAGCGAAGAGTAGATAATTTTTATCATTCAACTCAGAAAAATTCATTTATCATGTAATGGGATATGCTCTGTTACCTGTGGTGATTCCAGACATTGCGACTAGAGTTTCTGTCTTAATGCGAAGTTCGCCGTGGTTATCGGTATAGGTGGTGACTCCTACCCATCCTCCATGCGAAACGGCATCAAGATAATCGCTTCTACCCCCAGGCTCTCCAAGAATTCCCTCAGTGACAGCAAAGATTTTGGAATTGTATCCACGCTGATCATCAGCGGAGGAAGGTGCATATGCGGGATCTTCGTCAACACTCACAGGCTGAGTGCTGAACTTCATGTATCTAGTTGTGTAATCGTTGTCAGCACCAAAGTCTCTGTCATCTACGGCAGAAGTTGTGATGCTCATGCTGGTGCTGCTGGCGATTGAAGTGATAACTCCAAAACCAGAGGTTTGACCAGCACCTAGTAGGATAGTGTTGCCAACCTCAAGGTTGGTGAAAGTACAAACACCAATGCCACCAGTTACAGCACCAGCGGAAGTGACGGTCACAATACCGAGACCGCTTCCTACGTTGGCAAGTGCATTAATTGAACTTACACCGATGTTGTCGTTATTACTCCAAAGAGCCATGTGTCTTGCCCTGCGTTAAACTTTATTATAATGATATTTATAAAAACAGGAGACCTCTGAATGAGGTCTCCTTTATAATCACTCTTCGTCTTGGCGAGTCCTAATTGCTTGGATTACAGTAAGCAATAGTTTATCATCCATGTCAGTCTTGGTCAGCTTGACAGCCTTCTCAAGAATGACAATGCAAATGTCAATTAGTTTCTCACCTAGTTCTTCATTATCAGGAATTTTAGCAACAGCATCAGTGATGATTTTTGATGCTAGTGGTAGTAAAAAAGAAAGCATGATCTTTTGTCAAAGGACTATCAATATATATTCAACTTATCTTCTCTTAAGATTGACCGCCTTGCTTAGGATTAATAATCACTTTATTCTTCCCCTTCATACCAGTAACTTTCTTCTCAGTATCAGCGTCCATCTCATCACCCATTTCATGGATGAACTCCTCTCTCCAGTTATTAAACTGGGTGGATTCTTTGCGAGTAAACTCTTCATTACTCTGCTTATTCTGACGCATGGTCTCTTTAGTTTGAGTGGATGGACGAGCAGTTCCACGACCACTACCTTTTGCAGGAGATACAAGTGCTCTAGCAACCTTTGCTACTGGATGATCTGATTTTCTTAAAAATTCTACTGGACCTTCTTCTAGTTCTTGACCTTCAGTCTCAACTGATTCCAATCCCATTCTCTGCTTTCTTAAATCACCACCAAAAGCATTTCCCTTTAGTGTTGCTCCTTTACGTGCTTTATCTAAAGCTTTATCCGCTTTTGGTTTAAAGACCTTTTTGATAATAGCTGGTGCGGCAGCTAGACCAGCAAGAGCAGCACCAGCTGCTAGAGGTGCAATTTCATCGACTTGCTCTAATTCTTCATTGCGACTTGCCATGGCTTTACCAATAGCAGAACGACGCTTTAGAAGATACTTATCAGACTTGTCCTTATCACCATCATTATCAACATCACCATCCTCTTTACCGACAGGATCTAAACCTTTTCCAGATGTTGTGGCAGCAGTCTGTTCACCTTTCTTAGCCTCACCTTCATAAGGTGATCCATATTCTGTCATCTCGACAGATTTGATATTGGGGTTGGCGCGAAGTGAATTGATTTTCTCTCTAGTTGCAAAGCGAACATAAGTTCTGCCACTTGCTTTATCAGTTACACGAATCTTGAACTTCTTATTAGGACCTTCACCCTTAGTTTCTTCTTCTAATTCCTCACCTACGGGCTCACCATGCTTATTTTTATCGTGATGAGGACCCTCAAAAGTTCCCTTTATCTTTCTAATTGTTTCTTCCTTATTGGCAATAATCTGCTTTTGAATTGGGCTGTATGCCTCACCAAATAGTTTTTGCTTAACTGCATCCTTCTCAGGACCAGTCATAGTGGTGTTACCCATGTACTGACTATATGCCGCTTTTAGATCCACACCCTCTCTACGGGCACGATATCTAATGTCATATACAGCTTGACGAACCTTTTTCGCGGACTTTTCTTCAGTGTTTCCGCCCTCAGATGAGGCAGCATCACTCTTAGCAGCGGGTTTATCACCACCAGAGGATACAACAGGTCCACCTACTTTTCTTGCTGGGAGTTCTTCAAAAAAAGTTCTATTCATCGTCTTTAACTACGGGTACGCTTTTTCCTGCTTTTATTTATGAATGACCGAACCTTCTCTCTTGGAGTCATGCGCTGAACATACTCTCTGTAGGAATCTGTTCCAATTTCATGCACCTCATTTAGGTCTTTAATCCAAGATTTGAACAAATATCCCTCTCTAGTAACAGAAATGATGTGATTTGCACCTCTTCTAATTACCTTTCCAATGAATCCAGTGGTTAAACTTTCAACAAAAGATCCAACTTTGAATAGATTTCCTGAAATAAAATTCTCTCTAAGACCTTTCCAATCGTACTTGGGTGCAATATTCCAGAGTTCATACCCCTCTTCAATACCCATTCTTTGACGAACAGTCAAAAACATTGTCTCTGCATCTTTGGGTTTGATTGTCCCAGGAAGTCCAGATGCAAAGGTCTCAAAGTCACCTTCGGCAGCTGCTTTTCTCATTTTGGATGCAGACATTCCCTCCACACCCTCAGAATCTGGGTCACGATCACCCGCAGAAATCACATTGATCTTCTCAAATGAATACAGAGAACCATTATACTTATTAGCTAAGTTCTCAAATTCTGCTTGGCGATCCGCACCAACAACGATATTTACCTCACTGTGACCATCCTCATGCGCTCTCTTGAGAACATCAAAGATAGTTCTCATCTTAGTGTCATGCACAATATTATTTGCATGATCAGGGAACATGGTCTTCATGAATTCAACTTTGGTTAGTGAATCCAATGGATTTTTCTTAGGATCTTCACTGTGGGATGGGTAAATTTTGTATTCACCAGTACCAGCAGTGGTTTTGATGTGATTGATTAGTTTTTCATGACCAGTTGTGGGTGGATTGAAGCGACCAAATCCCACGGTAAGAGTCCCCTTTGTCTTCTCGATGGGGGGAGCCATGTCTGGTTCTTGTTGCGTTTGCTGCTGTTGTGGATCCTGCTGAGGACTTTTGACCGTCTTGGAGAAGATCTTGAGTTGACCGCGCACAGTTTTAGCGACAAGGTTTCCTTCACGGTCATAATAGTCCCCATGACCGTCTCCTGTCAAGCCCATCGCCTTTGCTTGGGCGGCGGCTCTCGATGCTTCTGTGATGAACGCTAGAAATCTTTTCATATTATTATTTATTGGTTCAGTTCAATTAGACGGATTGAGAGGGGAATTCCTCTGACGAGTTAAAGGAGATGGAGCATTTATACAATCAACACCATCCCAATGAATCCTATCCTCATCTTCTCTATTATCCAAATCAAATCCAGACACTCTAGGGAATTTATCCATCAACAAAGCAGTAGAAAATCTATAAGTTCCCTGAGATGCGGATCCTTTTGTTCTTATTCTTAATCTCATACTTGCACCAGAATTCAAAAATTTAGTTGCTCCTAGATGCCTAAGTCCATTTGGATCTCTATTCAAATAATACAATCCATATCCACCAATTTGTATATAATTTACTCCTTTTGAACTGTAATATGTTGAAAAAGCTCTAGCAAATCCATCACCTGTAATATAGGAACTTTTATATTTTTCAAGATCCGCTTTTTTTTCTTCCTCAGAAACTTGTTTACTATTTGAATAATTAAATAAATTTGGTTTTCCAGGCCAAACTCTATTAATCTGAGATACTACATTCATACTATTAAGAAGTCTTCTCATCTCCATAGCTTCAGGAGTATTCTTTCCACTAAGACTCCAAGATGATCCATTGTGAGTTAAACTTGCTTGCCCATAGTCTGCATTTGGATTCAATTTAACTTCAATCTTTAATTTTGCACCTTGTTTTGGTTGCCTTACAGTTGCACTATTATATTTTGGAACCCATAGTTCAAGATCTGCAGCAGTTGAATCCGCGCCAGCTGGAGAAAATCCTACAGGAATCATTCCTATATCCCTATATTGATTATATAATTTACCCTCATAAGCAAATCCCAGATTTAAATTTTTACCTGATCCAGATGATGCCCAGTCTTCATAATCTGGATCTGCACCATATAGTCCAGATGGATCTTCGTAAACTGCCATAAAAAAAAGAGGCCTTTGCCTCTATTTATTTTATTCAGTTGTATCTTGCTCGTCCTCTTTTTTATTAAATCCAAATGGACCTTCTTTTTCGTCAAGTGCAAGTTTTAGTGCAATACCACCGACTGCTTCCATAACTTTTAAAACTTGTTCAGGTTTTACATCTTCACCAAGTTCTTTGGCAACATACCAATACTTTGGCCAGAATGTTTCTCCTGCTTTTTGGTAATCTTCAAGTGTTAGTAGTTTCATGTAAAATTAGTTAGAGAATGATAAACTGCTTCAATATGCATATTGCCATGAATATAACCAGCAATGATTATACCAATAGCGAATAAAAAACATGCTACCAGTGATAGCACTAATGGTACTGTTGGATTACTTCCCGACGCCATAATCAGGTGCGTTTTTCTTTTCCAGTTCTCGAATGTTTTGATGTAGTCGTTCTAATGCTTCACGCATTTCGGGTGTTTCTTCCCACTCCCAAGTATCCCCCTTTGAGTTCTTCTTTGACTTTTTACTCATTTCCAGCCTCCTTTTAGAACCCACTCATCGTGGTATTGGTTTTTCCATGAACTGCTGATTCCGTAGGATGGTTGAATCACTTGCTCAATGTACCTACGGTTTTCTCTGGCAATATTTAGACTCTCTGCTTCGAGAGTCTTAACTCGTCCGTCTATTTGTGAGGACCACCAGACAGCACCCGAAGCTTGAACCAGCAGGAAAGATACGATAGCAAAGGGGATTTTGAGATCATTCACAGATCACCTTCCTTACGATTTTCGGAATAGTGGACATCAAAGTTGCCACCAGGATAACGGGCAACCAGTTTCTCAACATTCATCTCCATGATTTCATCGAGAGAAGTGCCAAGACCCATACATGCTTGAGCAACATACCACATGATGTCACCCAGCTCACGCTTTAGATGGAACATGTTCTCTTCATTGACAGGTTTGCCTTGGAAGATAATCTTCTTAACAACTTCAGTAAACTCACCTGCTTCAGCACACATTCCTACAGCAGCAGTAAGCAGTCGCTCGGAGTGAAAACCTTGACCTTCAATTTCTTGGAGACGATAGATAAACGCTTCGTGGTCTTTTGACGGTTGCGACGTGACCGCATCGACAAATTCAACATACTTCTTAGTGTCAACGCTCATAGGTTTAATTGAATACCTCTTTATTTTACACGATATCGTACAAAAATGCAATACTTACTCTAGGCTCATCTGTGTGTGAGAGTGGAGATGCGCCATAGTGTTCCCACTCTGATGGAAAACAAGCACCGTAATTGGGAATAAAAGTAGTGTAGCAATATTCCTCAAGATGTGGATTATAAACTACATTTTCACCACCCCATTGAACATTCCAGTTACTATTTGCAAATAAAACGAAAGTTAATCTTCCAGGATTAAAATCGTCAGTGTGAAAAACACTACCTTTTTGTCCAGATGTGGCAAGATTTGTATGGATGCGAAATGAATTTAATGGTCTACGAAGAACTTTCATCAACTTATATTTGATGATTGTCTGAGCTTCCCTAAAGACAATATTAGTGTTCTTATAGTTCCGACACTGTGTCCAAAATATTGGATCATTATCACAATAAGATTGATTCGTCAATCTCCAATCAATCAATTCATCCTGAATAGATTCAAACAATCTATCAGGAAGAACATTTGACATTTTTATTGGATAATTGCGCTCATCAAACATTAGAAACTCAGTTTTGCAAATTTATCTTTCGGTGAAAACTGATTCTCTTCTTCATCCAAACCACCATCAATAATGTTTTGCTGACTCTGCTCACAATCATAGAGTCGCATCTTTGCGCGATCAATGCCAAGGATGAATCGTTTGTAAACTGAAATATCATTATATCGATTTTTCAGTTGCTTTACCATAATTTGTCCGAGTTCCTGAAGCTCATCTGTAGAAATAAGGGCAAACATAAGATCAGCAGTAGCAGGGAGACCAAAGGACTCTGAAGTGTCAGTAAGGTCAATATCAGAGCTAGCATAACCAGAACGAGTGGTCTGCGTGGCAGAAACGATAGGGACGTTTGCTTCAACAGCCAACCCTCTAAGTTCTTCTGCAATAGACTTAATATACGAATATGAATTGACATTGCCGTTTCCGCGATAACGGGAGGAAGCACATATATTAAGGTAATCAATGAAAATAATATCAGGTCTAAATGACTTCTTAAGTGCAAGTTCATTAAGCAGTGCCTTAAAGTGTCCACTGTGGGCGCTCGCGGTGGGATACTCTTTGATGATCAAGTTGCCCTGAGTCTTCTTTGCAAGGTTTGATACCTTACTCTCAAACATAGGACGAGGAAGATCTGTAATCTCTTGTATATTTACATTCAAAAGATTCGCGTCAATTCTCTCAGCAATTTTTTCTTCTGCCATCTCCATAGTGATATACAGAACATTGTACCCCGATAAGAGCGAGGACGAAGCCATATGGCACATAAAAAGAGACTTTCCGACACCTGTGCCAGCAAGAGCGATATTAAGAGTCTTGTTAGGTAGGCCGCCTTTCGTAATTTTGTTAAAGTAATCGAGATCAAACGGAATGCGATCTTCTTTACGGTGGTAAGACTCAAATCTTTCTTCAAAGTCCTGTAGATAGTCATGACCAATGTGGTTGTCAAAAGAAACTGCTAAGGCATTACTTAGAATACTAGGGATGGCATCACGATTTTTCTTCTCATCGTTACCATCTGCAATATGAATGGACTCCATGAGTGCTAGGTAAATAGCACGATCACGACACCACTTCTCAGTAGAATCTGTCAACCACTTCTGGTCAACATCTTTCACTTCCAAAGATTCAATACACTTCTTTGCTTCTTGAATATCGTCTCCACTCAAATCAGATCGATTTGAAATCTCAATCTGGAGAGCTTCAAGTGAGATGAGGGAGTCATACTTGACAATGAACTCTGAAGTCTCAAGAAAGATAGTTTTTTTGATACGATCTTCAAAATATTCGGGTTGCAGGAAGGGGATGACCTTCCTGGCATAGTCCTCATTGTGAATTAGATTTCTTAGAATTGTGACTTCAATTTGTTCCATCAAGACCCATAACTAAATTGTTCTTTTGCAATTGCATCCAACTTCTCCATCACCTCTGGGGTGAAGTATGATTCAGGATCTTTGTAGATTGCTTTGGCATAAACTTTCTTACCGTCTATCTCATAACGACCTGCCACATTTTTCCAGAGACCACCGAGTTCTCCCAACTCAAGAAGGCCATAGTAACGATCAAGACCGCGCTCATCGTAATAAAGACGCACCGTAACATCTTGGTTCTCCTTGCTTAGACGCGACTTAGCAGTCTTTGCCTTGATAAGGTTTCCAATGATTTCTGTTCCATCCTTTTCCTTCTTCTTAGATAGATGAATAATCGTGGACGCCGCATACTTAAGACCACTGCCGCCACCCATCTCTTTAGTTGGAACGTATGCGCCGATGACATCGTAGGTGTGATTCGTAACGATCATTGGAATGTTTGCTTGGCCCAGTTTGAGAGTGAGCATACGGAACGCACCTTTGATAAGTTGGGATTTGGTCATGTCCCGAACTTGTTTGTCGTTGAGTGCGTCGTTAATCTCCTTCTCGGTGGAAAGCATCCCCAGAGAGTCTAGCACAAACATGCAGGGTTTGCGCTCATCTTCTGGTTTCTTTTGGTATATATCTACTGCTTTAAGTGCCTTGCTGCGGAACTCTTCTACAGTAACAACATTGACAACTACGAGTCGATTCAGGTCGATGCCCCGACTTGCGATAAGAGACTTGTTAATAGCGGCTTCAGTGTCAAAATATAAGCAATACCCATCAGGATTAGAATCAAGGAAGTTCTTGACAACTGCAAGGCTGAAAAAAGTTTTTCCAGTGCTAGACTCGCCAGCAATGGCAGTAATCTTATTCCCAGATACACCGCCAAATATAGACCCTGAAACAAGTCCGTTAAAAATGTACGAACCTGTATCAACATATGTTTCTGTTTCATCGATGTCTGATGCTAGTTTGGTGAAGTCATCTCCAATCTCTTTTACAATGTCTTTCAAAAAATCCATGAATTAATCCCAACGCTTGGTTTTCAAATATTCTAGCACATTATCACGAACATCCATCAGTTCATGATAACATTTTTGGTTATGAGCACATTGTCTTAGTGCATGATCTGGTTTTAGAACACTCTCAACAAAGAGGTCCAATCCACGATTCCACTTATCTTGTTTTGTCTCATTATCAGGAATTGTATACTGATCTTTCATGAGAAGAAGTCCTCCAGGCTTACTGTTTTTTCGACTGACCAACCAATAGCATCTAGGATCGCTTTCAAAGGATCCACAAATGATTTACTAAATTGCAATTCATAATCAACGTATCTGTTTAAATTTAATTCTTTTGGAAAGTCTTGAATAAAAGATAGTACATTTTCATGTATCGTATTCGGCACTTTCAGATAACAGAACTTGATTTTCTCACCATTCTGAATAAGTGAGTACTTGTTTGTAAGTTTACTCTCCTTTATGTAGTGGTTGAAAAGGAGAGCACCACGAACATGAATTGGAGTGCCTTTTCTGTAAATGTTGGAACGATCTTGAAACTTATCAACATCACTTACAGATCTCGGAAATGAAATATCCTCAGGATTAAGTGACTTGAATTCAGTTCTTGACTTTTCAATAAAATCAATTACTTCATCTTCTGTTCCAGTCATGACAAGTTTGAGTGCATCCTTAATCATCTTCCTACATGGTGCAGGAGTGGATGATTTCACGGCTTCAATGCCCATGATTTTTAGTTTGGGCTCTTCATACCGAACACCTTCACTGTCCCATACATTCAGAATATAACGCTTCTTAGCAGTCCAAATACCGCGATCTGCGATATTCTCACGCTTCATTTGCATCTTTTGATCGTATGCCGAAACGTATGTCGCCAGTTCCTGATAAGACTTATCAATAAACGGTTCCAATTTGTCTTGGCAGATCTGGTCAAGTATTGAAACAATTGCTGCTTTGTCGCCAGACTTAGCAGCAAAAAATTTATCCACAAGAGGTCCAAGATTAAGATAGATTGAGTCAGTGTCAGATGCGATGACATAATCTACTTCTTTGGTTTGCAAAAGTGTATTTAGATACCGATTCATCTTATTCTCAATCCAACGAATCGAGACCTGACCAGACAGGGTGATTGCTTCTGCGTTTGCTAGTTTGTAATACCTGAAGTATTGATTACCAATAGCACCATAAGCAGAGTTAAGAGAAATCTTTTTCGCCATCTGAACATTGTTGCATCTAGCGATCTCTTTTTCAAGTGCCTTAGTAGGCGTCTTCTCATACTGCTGCTTGGCAGCGAGCATTTTCTTTTTGAAGACGACCCTCTCCTGGTACATTCTATCCATGAGCTCTGGGAGGAAACCACGGACATCCTTTCTATACATGGCACCATTTGCACACACTGCATTGTCCTTGTACATTTCAAAGGTTACTTCCTCATTAAGTATCTTATCAACTGTGGCTGTGGGATGCCTTGTCTCTCTGAGGGTTTCTGGCGAAATATTGTACTGCATAATAAGGTGAGGGTAGAGACTATTGAGGTCAAAAGAAACAACCCAATCATACTTTCCAGGAATCGGTTCCTTGACGTATGCTCCTGCGTACTTGTCATTTTTATCAGAACGTTCTTTTGGTGGAATTACAATGTCCCTCTTTTTGAGGTGATTGTAGATGATCGCATCCCACATGCGTACCTGAAAAAACACATCATTGTAATTGACTTTAGCGTCATATGCCATAGTCAATGCCAACTCAATCAGTTTCATCTTGTCTTCCAAACGGTCAACAAGTTCCACGTCAATAATGTTGTACTCTACAAACTTTTGCCACCCATTGGTGTAGAAATCTTTGAACGTATCAAACTCAGAGTGATCAAGTTTCTTCTGGCCAAGTTCTACATTAGCAATGTGATCTAGACGATAAGATTCCTGTGCCTTATAAGTGAACTTCTTATACAGATTCAGATAGTCAAGTTGGGATACTCCACCAATATCATACATAATCTGCTTACGCCCTGCAACAAAAATTTCTCTTTCTGTTACAAGTCCCCATGGAGACAAACGCTTCATCAACTTTTCACCAAGAATGCGATCCATTCTACGGCTGATGTATGGCATATCATACAATTCACAGTTCCAACCAGTGATGATGTCAGGAGTATTTTCCATCCACCAGTTGATGAAATCATTCAACAGATCATATTCATTATTGAACTGCTTGTAATAGTGGTTGCCTTGCTTGAGTTTAAATGGACCCTTACCCCAAGTAGTAATTTCTTTGGTGGTATAGTCCTGAATAGTAATCAGTAGAATCTCTTCAGCAGCTGACTCTACATCTGGGAATCCATTCTCAGATGCAACCTCAATATCAATGGTAATCAGATTGATCTTTGAGATATCAAATTCAATGTGGTCAGCATTATACTTGTCGGAAATATATTGATAAATGAAACGTTCATTTCCGTAGATATTAAAATCCTCTACACCTTCATACTTTTTGATGAAGTCACGACATTCACGAACTGTTCCTGGTTGAATTGCTTCAACATAATTGCCCTCAAGAGTTTTATATTTCGTCCTCTTATTTGAAGACACAAAAAGAGTCGGTTGAAATTTCTCCCGAGTCTGGAAACGTTCTCCGTTTTCATAACCTCGGACGAGAAATTGATCCCCGACCATTTGGACATTAGTGTAGAATCTCATTCGGTAATAAAGTCTTTGTATGCCTTGACCAGTTTTTCATGTGGTTCAACAATAGTCAGTATATCATCAGAATGCATCAAAAGGGTCTTTTGTTCTGTGATATCTGGCCAACGAACCAGTCTCTTGTTAATGTCTGGTTCTTCATCTTTGCAAAGGATACGAACTGGATCTGTCAGTTCAGTATCCGCTTCTCCAGAAAGTGGTTCAACGTCAAATTGACTGACTTTCGCTATCAGAACTAGATCCAAGTTCTTCAGTAAGAGGCACAGGACCTGATTCTTTTTCATTTCCGTCATTGGTATACTCGTAATTGTTGTACATTTCAGCTAGTTGTGGAATAGGATCTACCAAAGTAACAACCCATTCTGGTGAAAGATAAATTACATTTTCATCACAGAATCTTGGCCACCTAGTCATTGATAGTTCGACCTCTTCTTCATCATCATCTAGACTACCAACTTGAACATCTTCTTCACCTTCAAGAAGAAAATCATCATAATCATCTTCCTGTTCTTCGATTTTCATTGGATTGGTAAGAAGGTATGAATATACTTTCTTACCATCTTCATCCTTTACACTCTTTACCTCAGAGACAAGTTGATCTCCATTCTTCAATAGTAAAAGTTTTAGACTCATAACTCGGTTTTACCTCTCTTTATTTTATCAGAAAAAAATGGGGGTGTCAACTGGTTTTTGCCAGTCTCCCCCATGCGGCGACGATATTCAATTATATTTAGAACCAATCTTTTCGCTTATGCGCTTCTGGCACCACTTTACCAAGTGTGATGCTCAGTAGCCCATCCTCAAAAGTAACTGATCTAACTTCCGTTTCATCTGATAGTGTCCAAGCTCTGGTGAAAGATCTCTTAGCCACTCCTCTATGGACATATTCTGTTTCTGTTTCTTCGTCCTCTTTTTGCCCTTCGACAAAGAGTTTACCGTCTTGCGTGTAGACATTTACTTGTTTCTTTTTAAATCCAGCTAGTGCTAGTTCCAGTCTAGATTCGACGTTGCTGACTGTAACTAGGTTGTATGGTGGATAGTTTGATGTCGTTTCGTGCAGTGTAAACAGACGATCAAAGTATTCATCCATACCAATACTGTTTCTATTTATGCGGTCGAACAGTTGATTTACGTTCGCAGCATTGTACTTCATTAAGTCCATTTGTACTTCTCCTTGAAAAGCGAGTTTAGATTGTGTGGACCCCGAAGGCGTCCACTACTATTTAATCATAACATGAAAAAAAGAGATACGGTAAAAACCGTACCTCTTTATAGGGTGTTCCGAATGTAGAGTGTGCCGCACGAAAAGCACGAAACTATTTATTCGGTTTCCTGCACCTTTCTACGCTTACCAATGTTATATTTGGTTTCAAGTTCCCAGTCATTCTTTTCTTTAAATGCTAGAACTTTGATTTGATTCAAAGGTGCAATGTTTAAAATCTTATCCACGTCATTGATTGTGATAAGACCCCAGTCAGCAAGAAGTTGCACAATGCGATTACGCCTTTGAACATCATTTACGGTAAGATTTGCTTTCTTACCATCTAGAGCAAAGAGCTCTTTGAAGTGTACAATATAATACTTACCCTGCTTATGCAGAATATGGCAAGATTGATATAGTTTCTTCTCTTTTCTAGAAGCAACACCAATACGTGTCAAAGTTTCACGAACCTTAAGAAAATCATCTGGTTCATTCAAAGTAATTTGAACCATCTGATCAGGTGCCCAAGTTACTTCAGGTTCATTCACGACGCTCATCTTTTTCCTCCAGTCTCAAGTTTGGATTTGATAAAATCTATCTGTGGTTTAGTTAGAATCTTCAAAGCCTGGAGTGCTTTTTCATTACTATAACCATAGTAAGATTTGACACATTCAAGATCTTTGACATTTTCTTTACGAAGCCAAGGAGAAAATCTCTTTCGCTTTCTCAGACTATTTAGAAGAAAGTCATACTGCAACTTCTTTGGTAGGAAATGGGATTTATTCATCTCATTTGCATACATCAAAGAATCAATTTCACCAGACAAGCATTTGTTGACAATAAAGGGTGGGTATTGTTTAACGATATCGGGGTTCTCTTTAATAAGGTCTTCCTTATTAAAGTTTATCGAGTTCAACCAATCTTTAAGTTCCATAATTAAAATTTCGCAGTAACAGATACAATTGTTGCTCCAGGATTTCTTGCTAAAGCAACTCTCTTTGCATCTTCATAATCACGGGCAATGACTTCTTCTTTGAAGACAGTGCCAACCTTGAACAAAGTAACTTCACATTTCATTTTTTATTCCTGATAGCAAGGAAGACATTTCCAGAGATAGAAACTCTGAAATCATCACTACTGTAAAATGGATAAACTTGATGCATCATTTGTGCTGGAAAGAATATCATCCTCCATTCATAAGAATTATCAACTGGAATAGTTTGACTTTGTAAAGCACCAAAAGGTTCAATCGTGGTAAATTCAAATAAAGAATTTACACTACCATCGACTTTATCAGAATAAACTTTCATTTCTTCATCTAAATCATATGGAATTTTAACCCAAATAACAAAACTATAAACTCCAGTATGTTTATGAATTGGATTGAAATCATGTTTTTTTGAAAAATTTACCCAAACTGAGGAAAGATTGAATTCATGATCTTCATCACCATTGACAAAAACCTTGAATGGATTTACTTCAAAAATTTTCCCATACTCCTCAGCCAAAGACTCAGTAAGATATTTCAAATTTGGTGTTATTGGAAGTTGACATTCTCTTTCATTATGTCCAACCAATGTCAAACAAAAAGGATCTATTTCACTACGAAGATTATCAAGAGTTTGTATTAGTTCTTGACGCACTTGATCAGGAACTTTACATTCCAAATATCCAGGACCTGCAATCTGTTTCGATTGATAATCAAAGTTAAAATCAGTCATCGAATAATCTGAATGTTGTCGGTTTCAGTCCAGAGTTCAATCTCCTTTCGGAATCGACCTTCGGACTTAAGTTTTTCATAACGCTTTCCAGCCTTCTTCTTCCACCACTTGATGATATTATCAAGTTCATGCTTGTCCCAATTCTGACCACGACGTAACTCAGATTGTTCGCCAGAGAGAACTTCGCGAACATTCTCATAACCATAGTCAGATGTATAGAAACGCTTCTTCTCAGTAAGTGAAAATGCTTTCGCAATCACACTATTGAACTGGGATAGTTTCTCTGCATCATCAAGAGAATTCTTAATGATCGAAATCATCTTTGTCTGTCGCTTCATCTTTTTTGACGAAGCTTTATTATCAGTAAGAGGATTGCCCCCATTGAGATAAGTGAAGCGATCGTGCAATCTGTGGAATTGAGCGTCATGAAGCAATGGTGTAAATTTGCTTTCAGTTAGACCACGATACCTAATAAAAGGTTTCAGACCATCGTATTGTGATGCTGACGTGGTAGAACCGTATAGAGATGTAGTTTCAAATAGAGCAATATCTTTCTCAAATTTTTCACTGATAAACTCCCTGGCAAAGTGAGAGCAGCACATAAGTGCAAGCAACTTACCACCCAAAAAGTTATATCCAAAGGGTTGAGTCGGAACAATCACAAAACCCATACAGGCATGGCGATTAAACAGACTGAGATTTGGTGCCTTTCCAAGCCATAGATTCCTAGGTTTGGAGTTGATTGTTGGAGATCCTAGACGAATAAATCCAACAACAGTATTAGTCGTGGTCTCTTTTACAATCCACTTGTGTTCTCTTCCAGGAATGTTTGATTCATTGTTGTGAGAAGAGACGGATGCAAGTAAATTTTTGTAGTATTTTTGATCGAGACCACCCTTACCAACAGGAATCATAGAGAATTCCATGTCTTCTGGATGAATATCAAAGTTGAAGATATCCTCAGAGAATGATGACACGGAAGACATACCATCAAGCACTTCTTTCTTCACATAGCGAAGATAGTCCTCAATACCATTGAGGTTTTCAAAGTAAGAGATGAATTCATCTGCAGCCCAAACTGCATCATCATTGGATACCGTCTTAATCATGTGCTCAAACAATCAATTTTTTACTAGGTGTTTTCAAGACAGAAAACATTTCCTCATATTGCTCAACTATTTGTTCTTGAGCTTCTGCAATGTATACCACGTATTTTTTGGTAACACTGATTTCTTCACCTTTGCCTTTGAGAATGGGAGACCAAGGGGCAAATCCCATCTGACCATTCCCTGCAGGAATAGCAACGATAGGATTGGTGATGCTGATGTTGTCCTCATTTTCATCAAGTAGGTCTGCGACAACATCTTCGCCAGACCACATACGGATCAATTTTACATTCATTTGAATTCACACTCCACCATAACTTCTGTTAGTGCTGCTAATAAGTTAATCTCCTGGTCGGCAACGAAGGCAATCTGATACTGATACTTGGCGATGATCAGGACTGCAGCCGCCACAGAAGGACCCTCTAAGCGTTCGTAGAGGGCGTCATAGACGTTTCGGAGGATTACCCCAGGATCGTTGTCCAAGTTGTTCACGACCCATTTACGGACCTCTTTGAAGTTCTTCGACTGAAGAGACCTCATCAGACCTTCAATGTTGACATCAGAGAAAGTTGCAAGGATACCAGAATCAATTTTACCACTGACAGCGTATCTTTGCAATTCATTCAAGACACGTCTCCAATCAGGAAAGTGTTTGTTGATCAACTCTGCAAGGACTTTCGGATCGTAGTCAATATTCTCTGAATCCAAGATTTGTTGAGCTCTTCCGAAGAAACTACTCGCGAGTTTTGGTTTAGACTTCGCTGGAGTTGAGAATTCAACGACGGCGCATCGAGAATGGAGGGGCTCGATGATTCGGTTTTTGTAGTTGCAGGTGAAGATGAATCGGCAGTTGTTATAAAATGCCTCAATATTCGCCCGTAGGAGGAGTTGTACGTCGTGGGTTGTGTTGTCAGCTTCGTCAATAATGATGACTTTTGGTTTACCATTGCCTTGAAGTGATACGGTCGAAGCAAAGTTCTTTGCCTGGTTCCTAACTGTGTCCAGAAATCGTCCTTCATCGGATCCATTGATGACATAATAGTCTACTCCCAATTCGTGACATAACGCTTTCGCCACTGTGGTTTTACCACAACCAGCAGGTCCCGCCAACAAAAGATTAGGAACCTCTCCTTTATCTAGGAAATCTTGGAAGGTCTGCTTAATATTGTCAGGAAGTATACACTCTTCAATAGTCTTGGGACGATACTTTTCAACCCAAAGAAATTCATTCATAATAAGATTTGATTCGAGGAACATCAAGTGAAAAATCGAAAGACATATTACAACTGATAATTGTCTTTCTAGTTGAGGATTTGATCTTAGGTGATTTGTGTGGGATATACGAGTCAAACACTATTATATCACCTTCTTGCACTTCTGGTTGGTAGAGCTCCCTCTTTTCTGCATCAAAAAACTGAGTTGCATACTTGGGATCAGTTAGTTCCAAGTAATACACATAAGACAGATTTGATGATTGATGAATATGCCAACCGTGACTATCACCATTCACATATTGTTGATACCAAGCATGACCAACAGTAAATGTTTCAAAAAAATATTTTTCCTTTAGGTGATCATAAAATCCACCCAGGTGATCATCAAACAACCAGAAGTATGGAGCCTTATGCTCCCTCTTTAACCCAATAAAAAAATCTGTACTTGAGATAGTGCTTGCATCATATTCACCACTATCATCTACATGTTCAGATTCTGCATTTGCAATTTTTTCTAAGAGAGTATCTTTGAGTTCTGAGTGTTTTTCAAAGGAGTATTTGAATACTCTATCTCTTAAATCCATTCTGGTCTCCTATCTGGTATACGAAGATAATTGTCTTTCACCCAAGGTTTAGATGCAATATACATCTTATACTTTTCGTAAATGTCAACACCTGTATCATATTTAAACTCATCAGGGCCAGCAAAAACAAATGGTGTAGGACCCTTCCCAGAGCGCCCTGTAGGGTCTCCTGTGGGGAGTATTTCCTTTGCCGCCATCAGAGTACGAAAGCATGTGTGAACCTTCCCATACCTCATCTTGTACTCATCACAGAGAGCGATGCCATGTGAAAGCAACCACTGCCAGTTCATTACAAACTCATTTGCCCAAATGGTACAGGGATGATTGCGAAAAGCACCCTTCTCAGTAGCATAGGGAGTCCCATCTGCTCTAGGAAGAGTGCCAAAATCATGACCCCATTTTTTTGAACATACAATTGCTAGCATCTGACAAGTCTCTAGCGGCATCTTGACGATATGCTTGTCAGGAAGAACTTGAGCTGACTTCCAAGGATCGGGATCTGTTACAAAGATGTTCATTGTCGTTCCAATGGCGGATTACTCCGCTGATGATAAAAAGATTGGTGACTAGGTAGGAAAGGAGAATAAGTGTTCGTATGAGAGCAATGACGTTTGCCTCAGCGTCAGTCCTACCCTCCTTTCTACCTAGAGCATAGCTCCAGAGTCTCCACATCAGTCATTATACACGGAATCTGGTTCTAGTGCAATGAAGTAGTCTAGGGCCTGTGACTCAACAGTATTGGTAAACTTTGAGAGACACTTGCTAGAGATGGTGACTGTGTAGTTACCAGGGAGAATCTTGATATTCTCAACTTTGAAATTGAAACTGAACTGCTTGTCAGTTTCACCAACTACGATTGAGTGATCATTTGAAGTGTCGTTCTTCTTATCGCGAACGGAAAGACGAATGACACCAGCATCACCAATGACAGCAAGATCAGGAAGATCCAGAGTATTTGCTGCTTGTAGAAGTTGATTCAGATGACCCTGATTGATTTGAAAAGTAATATCTTCACTGGGAAGAGTGAGTTGCTTTTCTGGTGGAGATACAATCACATTAGGATCGGCAAAGAAATAACGTGAACGATTACGTCCTTCTCGGATAGTGACATAATTATCTTCACTGAAATCAAGCTCAGGATCTTGATGTAGACGAAGAACTTTTAGAAACTGAGGAAGATCGTAGATAGCAAAGTCCTTTGGGAACTCTTCTTCAATCTTTGCTTCAGCAAGAATGTTCTTCATAACTGAAATAGTACGAAGTTTATCACCCTTTTTAACCAGGATAGACTGGTTAATATCAGAGTAATTGTTCAAGATAGCAACAGTTTGCTTAGAAAGTTTCATAATTATTGGAAGGAGGGGTGTGAAGTCCTGAGAAGTGATAGAGAAGGATACAATAATGGATTGCCTTCAAAATGTCAAGTTTGGATTTACCATTCTTCTTTCCAAAGCGGGAAAGATATTTGATTGCATTTGATCTGCAGAAAGGTTCTGCATCACCAATACTTTCAATCAAATCAAGAGTCTGAGTTTTAGATTCTTGAGATGTATAGTGTGACTTATAAGTACCAGAGAGATAGTCACGAATCTCTTTCATAGTAAGATCTTCTTCATACTTCCAAAAACCATTTTTAGAAGTGGATTCAAGATTTAGATCGATTTGATTTTCATTAGTCATAGCGTTCAGTTTTGCTTCTGCTGTCCACCCATCATCAAAAGCAGATGGAAGCCCACCAGGAGACATCAACTGATCATAAGTGTCTTGTGCAATTTTGTCGAGTGGATCATCACTCAAAATAATACGATCTTCTTCATTCATTTCTTCGTAAAGTAAACTCCAAGAGTTGGTCACATTCTACACCTCTTTGAATAAAAATGCAAGTGTTTTTCTTTCGCATTGAGCGAATCTATTGGGAGCCAATCCTCTATGATACAAACTCCCATCAAATAATACAGCACAATTGGGCATGAATGGAAGTGCAATGTAATCTTCGGAATCTCTCTCAGTTTGAATTTCTACATGACCACCCCATGTTGCATCCCAATCATATTCAGAAAAAACAACAACCGTCCAACATCTAACATCAGGATTATCGATGTAATAATCATCGTCGGTGTGAAAAGCAGAATCTTGACCATGAAATTGAATGTTGGTATTGATTCTAATCAATTCCAAATCTCTTTTCAAAATCTTTTGAATTTTGAGTTTGGCAATAGTTGACGCCTTAATGAACTGGAAATTTGTACTGTAAGGCCAACTCTCAGAATGCTCATGACAATCCATCAGCATTCCAAAAATTGGATCATTTGGATTCTCATGTTTATCAAAAACCCATTGAGAATGAAAGGGAAGGAACTCTTCAAGAATTCCTTCGTACATATCCTCATCAAAGATGTTTTTTATGTACCACACCTCTGGGCATTTTTGAGAGACTTCTATCATTCTTCAATGGTCAAATTAAAATCAGCGTCAACTTTATCATACAGTTCCAAGAAGGACTGTTTGGTTTCGTCGTCAAAACGATTTAGGCAAATTCCAATTGCCTTTTCTTTATCACCAAAGATACTGTATGCCTTAAGAATGTGAACCAAACGACGAGTAGAGATAATCTCTTCGATACCACCATCATAGAAAGTTTTACGGATGATATCAGCCCAATCACAAAGTCGCTTACAGAAAACCTCATCATCACAAAGTTTACCCAGAATCTTCTGTTCAATTTGTGGGGTTGGATATTCTTGCTCAAACGTGACAGGGAAACGCTCAAGGAATGCTTCATTCAATACGTTGGTGCCGATGAAGCGACCGTCATCAGAACCCTTACCCTTGGTATTTGCAGTAGCAAAGATTTGGAAACCAGCAGCAGGTTGAACGAACTTACCAATCTTTTTCAGGAAAACACCCTTTCCTTCAAGAATCGATTGAAGACACATAATCTTGTTAGAGGCCAAGTCAAGCTCATCCAACAACAATACAGCACCACGCTGTAGAGCGTCAATAACAGGCCCATTGTGCCAAACAGTATTACCGTCAACCAACCGAAAACCACCGATGAGATCATCTTCATCTGTTTCGATAGTGATGTTAACACGAATCAACTCACGTCCGAGTTGGGCACACGCTTGCTCAACCGAGAACGTTTTACCATTGCCCGAAAGTCCCGTAATGAACGTCGGATAAAACAATCGCGATTGAATAATTTTGCGAACATCGCTGAAATTACCAAACTTGACGAAGGAATCATCTTTCTGAGGAATAAGGTTTTGCTCAATTGCAGGCATAGCTGCAGGTGAATTATAAGTTACTTCCAGATCCTGAACTGTCTCTTTTGTAACTTCCAGGTTCCATTTGCCACGACCAATTTTGTAATCAGTCAGTTTGTTTGTGATGGTCTGATAATTGAAATCATTCATCTTGCAAAATGCCCTGATCTCAGCGGAGTTTACAGATTCACCGTAAGATTCGCGGAGACATTCGATGATGCTGCTTTTGGAGAGACCCATTTGCTTTGTTTAACTGAAGTTATTATAGTACGGGAGTGGAGGGAATGGAAGACGTGGCCGCCAGTTTATGAACTGGTCTCAGCAAACAAGAGAGATGAATTCAGATAGAATTTTTTTGTTCATCTTTTTACTCTTCAGAGACTTTGTAAATGCAGATTTGATTTGTGCTTTGGTTGCATCTGTATTTACAGAAAACTCTGTTTCTTGCGACAGAGCATTAGCAGAGAGTCCAAAATATGTATTGTAACCAACTTCTTTCATTGAAAAACTGCGAGTCTTTTTCCATGACTTTTCAGCTTCATCAAATTTATCACCATAGAGATACATTTGCATGAACTTACCTGCTTCCCGAGGACCTAGAACACGAATGCCAATGAAGTTTACATTTGGAAAACGATCACGGAGATTATTCAAAAGAACTTGTGTGAACTCATGATAAGAGTATCCAAAACTGTAAGTAGTTCCAATTTTGCGATCACGAAGGAAAGTTGTTTCTGGATTTACAGATCGAGTTCCAATGTAACTTTCACTATTGTATCGATAATTCACCTCTACATGACGATTTAGTTGATGTGCTTCACCATCAGTGAGAATAACACACTGAACCTTTTGAAGTTTATTGGTCTTTTGAAACTGTGGAATAATTTGATGAAGACTGATAATAGCTTCATTCAGTGGAGTTCCAGACAAAGATGTTTGTGTTGGATTGTGATAGGAGACACCTGACCGCTGATAATAAGTCGCAATCCTCCATACGTTCATCATACATTTTTCAAAATCTGAAGACTTGATCCTGCTACTGAGCATATTCAAAAGATTGAAATCTTTATCAATTTTGAAAATATCTTCTTTCAGTTCATATTTGAGTTCAGGACCAGAAATAAACTTTCCGTCATCATCATATGTTGCATGAGCCCAATGATTTGTGAATGCATATACTTCAAACGGAATATTGACTTTCTTACAGAACCAAACCAAATTAAAAAGTTGTTTGACAGTATCAGTCAAAACATCTGCCATTGAACCAGACCAATCTAGAACGAAGATGAGTCCATGATTCTTACCATCAGCAAGCGTGGTAACTTTCTTGAATAGATCTTCATTGTATTTGTAAGTGTGCAACTTAGTGCAGTCAAGAACACCAGTGCGAGCGGTTGTAGCACGGGCATAAGAATCTGCAGACTTCTTACACTCAAATTCTTTCACAAGATAGTTAACTTCTTTCTGAGCGGACTTCTTGAATTTTTTGTATTCAGTATCTGCAGATTCAAAAATATTTGTATATCGATATTCATATTGAGTAGCACGATCCTCTGCGATCTGAACTTGAGTTGCAAACTGTTGATTCAGATATGAGTGAATCTCAGTGTGATCTACAACAATCTTGTCCATATCGAGAGTTTGAATCTCAACATAATTATTTTCATAGAACTCATCATTTCTCATGAGATCTTGAAGGTTCTTTTCAAGAGAAGACTCGGTACGAACTTCTGGTTCTGCAGAATCAGTTTCTTGTTTTTCGTAACTTGGAGTATCTAGATCGGCATCATCTTTATTGAAGTCGCGATCATTACGATGATCATCTTCAGGATCACTTTCAGTTGGCCATTCTTTTTTCTCTTCTAGATCACCACCAGTAGGACCATCAGACTGTTGTTGTGGTGGTGCAATATTGGGGTGACTTTCCCGCGAATCTTTACAATACTTGTAAAGTTCTTCAGCCGTGATCAATACATCAGCGAAAGTTTCACAGTCAGAGATCATATTGATGATCTCCTTCTCACTATCACTCTGAAAGGGAATATCAACATAGTTACCAATCTTGAAGTACAGATTTGCACGATCTGCAAGATTCATTTCACTCAGATCTTCATCTTCAACTTCAAAGAAGTCTTCATCAGAAAGTTCTGAATACCCCCGATAAAAAGTCTTGGAGAGGCCTCCATATTTTCGTTTCATCAATTTTTCAATACGAGCATCTTCAACGATATTTACAAAGGAAGGGGGAATGTTTTTAGTCTCATTCCATTTCTCATCAGGAGTAAACAGAGCATGTCCAACTTCATGACCCACCAGAAGGTCATAAACACAGTTAGATGCTTTTTCCCAGGTAGGTAGGGTCAAAACCCTTGTATGAACGTTAAAGGACGCAGTACGGACGTTTTTATGCTCAACTACCAAGTCTTCAGTAGCAAGTAGTTTAGCAAGTTGAGATTTGATTTCGTGACGGACGCCCATGAATCTTTTGCGTATAGGACTATTATACAACAAAAAGGGGGGTGTAAAGACCCCCCTGTGCCAGTTTAAGAATCGGCCTCTTCTTCATATTCAATTACAACTCGTTTGTACTTTCTACCATTACTATCCACACAAGAGATGTGTCTCAACGTACCATCCAATTCATCTGCAACTTCATGCAGTGTCCACCATGGAACTTGTTTTTCAGTCACGTTGCCTCCACTCATCAATTTCTTCTTGAGTAGGAACGTTGATTCGGAAGGCAAGACCCTCTTCCTCAAACTCTTCGTTCATTTTTTCGTATGTCTCAGGAGTAATCTTTTCAGTCACGTTGCCTCCAATCATCGGATTTATCTCTTTGGAACCAGTCATTGATGTCATCTGCACCATCAAACCCCGTTTTGTAATTGGATGGATCGGGGTCTCCTAATCCCATCCTATTCATAAAATCATCCATACTACCCTCTTCAATATTTTGAGCAGCTTGACGACGTGCTTTATTTAACCAATCTCTAGCAAGTGTATGTGCTTTGGCAAGTTTTTCTACCCAAATCATGTCCTCTAAGGGAACTTCTTCTTTATTAGCAATACATCGACAAATGGATTCTAGTCTGAGGCGATATGCAGTAGATAACATTAGTCTCGCAGTTTTAGTTCTAGGTCTTCTAATTTGTGATACTCAGCATGTGCTCGTTCTTGACGATCACAAATAATACTGAGGATATCATTCATAATGATATCGTTGTCAACGTAATCGTCAAGATACTTATCCAGAGCTTCTTTCAAGTATCTTTTCCTATGCCATTCTGGAGAATAAGGTTTGTAGTTCATGGTCCATAATGTAAAGTCATGTATTGTATTTAGACTATTCTACTGAAGCCTTTTACTTTGTCAAATCTAATTACATTCTCAAACTTATCGTATAATCCATCTTTATGAGAGATGACAAAAATATTTGCATCTTTGATAACGTATTTAATGATCTTCAGAAATTCTTCTGTACCAAATCCATCGAGAGAAGAATCAAAAACTTCATCCATGATGAGAAGATTTGTATTTACTGAATTCTTAGCTCTAGCAATTTCTCTCCACGTAAACAAAAGTGCTAGGTCGATTCTCATCTTTTCCCCTTCACTGAATGATGAATAGGAAAACTTATCATGAACTGGTGATTGAATAGTTTCCGTAAACTCTTCATCAAGTTTAAAATTGATGTAGAAGTCCATCATTCTCAAATAACGGTGTACTTGCTGGTTAATGAGAGGCAAATACTTTTTAATGATTTGCCTCTTTACACCTCCGTCTTTGAGTAATGAAAATGCGAAGTCGTAATAACTTAATGATTCCTTGTGCTCACTAAGATCATTATAAAGTTTATCTAGATCCTTCTGGAATGATAGTAGTTTCTCGTGTTCAGAATTTCGGTTCTCGAGCTGACTGGTAACAGTTTGAATCTCAGATTCGAGTTGTCGTATCTGTCTGTGAATCCCAGATATTGTAGAATTGTTTGTAGAAATCTCATGGTTGAGGTTTACAATCTCCTTGCTGATTTTTTTAAATTGCTGCTCTCGTTTTTCTTCCTCTTTAATTGCCGCTTCCAGTTCGTTATAACCAGATTGCAACTCTTTAGCTTTAGATTGAGCAGCTTCAACTCTATTTAACCGAAACTCTTCTTCTATGTCTTGGTCGCATGTGGGGCAAACCGTATGATCATTAAAAAACTTATGCTCTTTTGTAATGGTTGAAACTTTCTGAGAGATTTTGCCTTTCAAATTGCCAAGTTTTCGTAACTTATCTGAAGCACCAGAGTAATTTTCTAGTTCGGTTTGTAAAGAATTTACTTTGATTTGCACACCATCATTTTCACTTCTAGTATCATTCTCTTCAATCAAAAGTTTTTGAATAACATCTTCCTTTAGTTTGATATTTTCCTTTCCACGGTTCTCCAACTCATCGATAAAGTTTTTTTGCATCTTGATCTTCTCAAGATAAGATTCTTTTTTAACATCCAGAATCTTGGTCTTTTCACGGAATACTTTAATCTTTTCCTTAATGAGTCCATTCATTGCCGAAAAGATCTTGATATCCAAAAGATCTTCAATTACTTCTCTACGATGACCACTTGAAAGTTGCATGAATGGGACGAAAGTAGAACTTCCCAGAATTACAACTTGAGTAAAAGATTTGTGATTTAGTTTGAGGATATTATCTTCAAGAATTCTCTGGTTTGATCTGTCGTCAGCTTCCTTATGCAGGACTGTTCCGTTGACTTCAATATCAAACACATTTGGTTTCATTCCTCTACGAATGAAATACTTTTTATTACCAACCTTAAAATTTACTTCAACAAGACAGTTCTTCTCATTAACTGTATTGACAAGTTGTGGTTTATTAATTTTACGAAAAGGTTTATTGAACAATGCAAAAGTCAATGCATCTAGCAATGTAGACTTGCCAGATCCATTTGATCCAATAATGATAGTATTACTAGACTGAGTGAAATCAATTTCAGTCCACTGATCACCAGTTGAAAGAAAATTCTTCCAACGAATATTCTCAAATAAAATCATACTACTTCAATGGTGGAACAACTAAATCATCCTTTGTGATGACCACATAATTTACTCCCTTCACTATACAAGTTTTGATTGCAAGATCTGGATCGACTTCTACTGGTTCAACTGAGCCTTCATCATTCTCAGTTTCTAACATCATAGCATATCTTTCGGCATCTGACTGCTCTTCAAAGAAAAATAAAACCTTTTCCCTTTTTTTGTTATAAACAGCATAAGCACCCTCTTGCTTTTCTGTTTTTTGAACAAGCATGAACATTACTCAACCTCGCAAGCTGAAGTATAGACTTTCTCTAGAATTGATTTTACCTTTGATGTATTCAAACTACATTCAGATTCATCTACGTATCTATTCAAAATAGAAAGTGTATTTTCAGACTCGTCAGAAGAGAAATCTTCACTCTGATAGAAACCATTGAAATCAAAATTCTCAACAATTTTTAAATCATTGACACCAGATGCGTAAAGTTTATCAATAAACCTTTCAAACTTATTCAGATTACTTTTCTTATTTACTATAACCTTGACAATTTTGTTTTTATATGGTTCAGCATTAAAGGTTTGATATGGAGTATCTTCATATGAAATCACATAAAACAATCTATGTGGATTATTGACAGGAGTGTGTTCTAAAGTCTCTGTATCAAAAATATGAAAACCTCTAGTCTCTTCTACATCATGCCAATAGATTTCATATGGATTCCCAAGATAGTAGACATTATCTTGAAAGTTTCTGTGATGATAATGGCCAGAAAAAACTTTCTCAAACTTTGAATAGTTTGCTTTATCTTCACCATGCTCACAAATATATGTTTTGTTTGCATAGAATCCTCTCATCTCAAGATGACCAAAAGCAACTTTTGCTTTAGTTCTTTTCATGATTGCCATCGTGTCTTCACGATTTTCATCATTGATCCATGGGATGAAGAAAGTTTTCAGACCTCCAATCTCAACTTCGGTAGGACTTCCATAAACAACAACGTTATCATACTCTCGTAACAATAAGTCAACAGAGTTAATCTCGTTAGTGTCTTTGTAATAAGCTGTGTGATTTCCGACAATTGTATGCACAGTGATGCCCATAGACTGAAGGCGATCATAGTAAACCTCTTTAGCCCAATTGAGAGACCAGAAGTCAATGCCTTTACGAGTGTCGAAAGTATCACCCATATCGATAACAGTGTCGATTCCTTCCTTTTCAAGGGTTGGGAAGAAGACTGTTTCGTAGAACTTTTTGAAGTAGTCATGGAGATTTTGATTTCCTTTTCTAGCACCAAAATGTTGATCTGTAATGATCGCAACCTTCACAACTTCCCTCCTACTACACCATTGTTAACGACACGTACAGATCCTTCTGGCCAACCCTCCTGTTCACACTTTAGATGCCAACGACTCATATCAGTAACAATTTTTTCGGTCATTCCAAACAAGAAGTCTTTTCCCGTATCCTTACGAACACTCTTCCACATGAAACGTGTCTCTTCTACGCGAAAGGCATCATCAATCCATTCGTAATTCTCATCTTCGCAGCGTTGTGCTTCATCCAGGATTTGCTCTTGAGTCATCGGTTCATCTTAGTCTGAATGTTTTCCTTGATCGTATTATAGTCTGAACTGGTGCGAGAAAGCAAGCTGTCGTCAACTGCCATGACCTCAGCAAATCCAGACTTTTCAATGATGCGATTTTTGATCTCTAGTTGCTTTTTCTCTTTACCAATTCTTCTTAGAAAAGCAAAGTAAATAATTTGGGTAAAGTATGCAAAAGGATTTGAACTCTTTTGTGGATCGAAATTAGTAACATATTCAATACAATTTTCTAATCCATCAGATATCATGTCCTCTTTGAACATGTAATTAACAAAGTTTGGTTTGTGTGATAGATGATCACCAATCTTTTTGAAACAGGTTCCTAAGAACTCATGAGTTTTTCTAAACTCTCTCGACTCACGTAAAAGATCTGCTTTAGTCTTTCCTTCCGCTTCAGCTTGCTTCAGAAAGTCTTTGTACTTGTTGATCTCAGCAAGGAACTCTTTGTTATTTACATAATGTTCTGGTTTTTTCTTTACCATTACTTTTTCTAATTTTACCTTTGATACAATTATATCACGTATGCAAGGACTTGACAACATACGTAAAAACTAGTACAATCTGGCTTGTCCAGGATGAAAAGAAATTAAAGCTCTTTATGGTTATCTTTAATATCTACTTTAAAGATATCCTCTAAAGATTTTTTCTTTTCGGATATTGATCCTAGAAATCCCATCTTCCTGGTTACATTCTTTTCAGCTTCTGATTTGAGATCGTATTGATCATCATCCTGTTGCATCTTGAATTCGTTTCTTGACTCATTAAAGTCAGTATACATTTCGATGATGTCAATATCATCAATCTCTGTCATTGTTATGACTTTTGATAACCGAATGAAGAAAATATCTTCGGTAGTCATCTTCATCCAAGGTTCAATTTTTATCTGTGAAATGTTTCCATGAGTTGTATAGTTTATAATGATCGGTTCCTGTAGAACAATTAGAGGATCACTTGGATCTGAATCATCGACCATTATTAAAGATACAACTTCTTCACCAGAGACTAGTTTTAAGGAACAGTAAAATTCTTTTTCTAGATCTGAATTCATTGAGATAACGCGACGTTTATTACTTCATAGTTAAATTTTTCTTCTTTATATATTTTGATTCTTTCTACTAAATGATTAAGAGTGTAATTTCTTCTTTTGTTGAAAGTTATATCATCTGCAATGTCAAAGAGGGTAGCTTTACTTTTATTGTCACTCTTTCTAAGTACTCTTCCAATTGATTGAAGATTCCTTACTCTTGATTTTGATGGCGATGCAAATATAACGTTATGGAGATTTTTAATATTGATTCCTGTTGAGAAAGTTCCGTAAGATGCAACAATAATTGCGTCAGATTCTTGCTCTGTGATTTTACGTATCCTCTCTCTGTCCTCAGTTTCTACTCCACCATAGACAAAGAATACTTTTCTATTATCTTTGACGGAATTATTTATTAAATCAAATAATGGTTCACCATGAGTTTCTACTCTGGTAAACAACACCAAAGTATTACCTTTTTGGACCAAAGTTAGATTTTTAATGAAGTTATTCCTTTGTGGATTATCACAAAGGTATCTTATCTCTTCTTGATAGTTATCAAATATTCTAGGTTTATGTTGCAATCTAATAATCTTTACGTCAAGATCTGATAGATGTTTATTCTTGATCAGTTCTTTTGTTTTGATCGTTGAATATGATGGACCGAACAGGCCTTCTAAAATCCATTTGTGAGTTTGACTACCATCAAGTGTTCCTGTAAATCCAAATCTGTATTTGGCATCAGCAAGTTTTGTCATGATGTTGACTAGAGATTTAGATTTGAATAGATGAGCCTCATCACCAACTACAACTTCAAATCTCTCAAAGTATTTTCTTTCAAGTTTGTAGATAGATTGCCAAGTGGTAATAATAACTTGATTCTTAGTTTCTCTTTCTCTACCACCATAAATTTTGTGGCAATAAGATCCAACATCCCATCCATAGTCTGCAAAGTCCTTATACATCTGTTCCACAAGAGATGTGGTTGGAACGATGATTAGTGTATCTTTGCCTTGCTCAACGTAATATCTAACTACTGAATAAATCATCAATGATTTGCCAGATCCAGTTGGGGATACAATGAGTCTTCTATTGCACTTCAGAGCGTCGTAGACCGCTTGAATCTGGTAGTCTCTAGGTTTGTGTACCGAGATCTTCGTCATATAGTCTTTGACGCCCTCGTAGGAGATCATCTGATTTAGATCAATCGGATGACCGTAATATTTGTTATCTTCAAATTCGTACTTATATCCGTGATCGTCACAAAATCTCAGCAGCTTATCCAAGAGACCAATGTAGATCTCTCCTGTCTGAATATTGAACAATCGGATTTTTCCGTCCCACCATCTGTTTCGATATTGGGGCATATACTTTGCCCCCTCAACATCAAAAGTAAATTGATCAGATAGTTCGTGTTTAATGTGTGGTTCAGTCTTTATCCTAAGAAAGACTTCGTTCTTCTTAGAAATAATCAAATCAGACATATATTAAAGGATTCACCTAAAATATTTAGTCGTCTACTTGAAACTTATATTCTAAAACCATTCTATAAAAGAAATCCTTAAGCATTACCAATCTTTCTTGCTCGTAAGGATCTCCTCCAGGCCATTTCTCCAAATGAAAGCAAATTGACTTATATACAGAATACGTATCTGTAATGTCTAATTCTAGAGACACAAATGGTAAATCGTCTTGCCAATTACTATCGTAGTTTTTATCCATTACATACCTGCTTGAAACTTCATCCAATCGATTGCATTTTTGATTGCATAATTTCTATTCGATAAAGACTTGATGATTTCTTCCAAATAACGAAGCATTGTATCATAGTATTTAATCTTTAGATCAACTTGACTTACTTTTCCGTCAGCAGACATATATCTTGTCAGTGCTTCTTTATCTCTAACTTTGTACGGAAAAGGTTCTTCTTCATATACATCTGGATCAGCCTTTCCAGTGTAAAAGACATGTCTCTCCAGATAAACTCTATTATATGTTTCTTTAGCCCTCTCCCTTAGCAGTAAAGTTGTATTGTACAGTTCATAATATTTCGCATGAAGTTGTGAAGTTTTCAGTGATTCATTTGCTAAATCGTCTTTGTCGATTTCAGAATCACGAGTCCACATCTTCTGGATGTCATCAAGATTCATAAATTAGTTCCACGTAAATTAGTCACTTCATATAGAGTATACTTGAAAACCACCTGAGCTGTAAAGTATTCCTCACTCTGTAGTTTACTATCAAATTCAAGTCCCGTCAAACTGACTGGAAATAGGTCTTGGAAATTAATTTTAAAATTAGGTTTGAAATTGCTGTTTAGAACAACTAGAGTTCCATCCGAAAACTGTTCTTGTGGATCTCTGAGACCATCAGAATCTGTTGTAAGATCTTTAAACTGCTGAGGAGTTTTTGGAAATCCAAGTCCAGTCATCCAGTTGTGGACAGCCATATAGTTTTCAAAATCTTCATCTACGAGAAATGACATCGTAAAATCAGAATATTGTAATTGATCTCCAGGAACATCAATATTCTTTAGATATGATGGTTGAACTGCAGTATTCAGAGAGATTTCAGGAATATTTGCAGTCTGGCAAAAGAAATTTATCTTTGGATTCTTTTCAATGGTAAACTCAAAACCACCAGGAGTCAAAAAATTCCTATTCTGAATCTGATTTCTATATTGTGATACGGTCATTAGGAGTTTTATTTGTATTTAGACAGAAATAGACATAAAAGAAGCGCCCCCATTTTGGAGACGCTTTTTGAGTGCTTGACGACGAGCCTTTGCTTGTCGCAATGCTTGAGGTTTGAGTTTTCTTTTTTGATCCTTTTTGGAATGGTGTTGCCAGTTAGGTGTGTTCATGATCTCAGTATAGCATAAAAAAAGGGACCCGAAGGTCCCTTGAAATATGTGAACCGATATCACATGAGGTTTTTGACGGAAACGCGACGATAGTAGCGGTTGGTGCCAGCCTTGATAGCGCCGACAGCAGCAGTAGTGCCTTCAGCGAAGGGATTAGCGACCATGCCGTAGCGAGTCTTGAATCCGATCTTGGGCTGGAAGGTGTCCTGACCAACGGCACGGACCATCTGGAGAGGTACGTAGGGGCAGTAGAATAGACCAGCGTCATAAGGTGAGGAACCCTTATAACCAACAACGTAGTACTGGAGTGCAGAGTTGTTGGAAGCGAAGGGATCGATGTAGACGCGATACTTACCGTTGATAGTACCAGCAAAGGTGTTGCCAGCGTCGTCAACGTTAAGGTTGGCGTTAAGGGCAGGGGTGTAATCAAGTACACCAGCCATGGTTAGAGCAGAAGCAACATCAGCGGAAGTTAGGATGATGTTACCCTTTCCACGACGAGTTCTTTGTGCGATCTGGTTGGCATCGCGCTCGATCTGGAATAGTAGACCCTTGAACTTCTCAACGCTCCAGCGACCGTTAGAGTCGATGTCTAGGTCAAACTGACCAGCGGTAGCAGTGTTGAGTTGAGCACCAGCCTCAGCAGACTTGTAGATGGTTCTGATAACTTCGCGGTTGATCTCAGCCATGATCTCAGTGGAGAGAATGTTGGCGAGTTCAGCCTCGGCGTTTAGACCATGGATTGCCTTGAGGTCTTGTGCTAGTTCTAGGGAGTACTCTGCTTTGAGTGCTCTGGACTTAGCGGTTACAGTGACTTTCTCGATTGAGAATGCCATCTGGTTGAAGTCGGTTGATCCGTCGCCTAGGGCTTCAGAATCAGTGACATCCATACCCTGACCTACGCTGTAGGTGCTGGGAGCAGCGTTAGGATCGAGAACGCCAGGATTGGAACCACGCTGTAAGGTAGTACCGAAACCAACGCTACCGCCGCTGTCAGAACCGCCAGTGTAGTCGCCCTGAGTGGCGGCATAGTTGGAGGTCTGAGCGGAGAATGCGGAATCGGGCTCGTTGAATAGAGCTTCGGTTCCAGTCATGTTCTCATAGCGAGAACGCATTGCGAAGATTAGTCCAGTAGGACCGTTCATGGGCTGCACACCAGCGAGGTCATAAGCGACCAAGTTGGGCATGGAGCGACGGATGAGGCTGATTAGTACGGGATCGAAACCACCAGTGGGTGAACCGCTGTCAGTGCCGCTAGTACCGCTGAATCTTCCACCACCACCAGTAGAGAAGGAGTTGGTAGGGGTTGCTTCAGATAGATCGTAACCTTCAGAGAAAGCACGCTCTTCGTTTAGAAAACGCTCTTGGTTTTCAAGGAGTTGGGCGGTGACTGCACGACGGTGGTTGTCCTTAATGGAATCGCAACCTTCGTAGTCTAGAAGTGGAGCCCACTTCTCCATTAGTTGGGGATTGTTGTACATTTCTTGGGAGTTAGTTTAAGGTTTTACAAAAATGATCTATGTTAACGATCACTTAATTCTGGAGAGAGTATCTAAGTAGCGAGACATTGAACCAGTATAGTCTGGACCACTGCCTACACCCTCAGATAGTGTTTCTGAAGTGTCAGCAACGACACCTTCTGTTGGGAAGTATGACTCTCTTAGAGTCGTTAACTTTTCACGGTAAGATTCTTCACCCTCAAACTCAACACCTTCTGCTAGAGAAGCGAGTTTCTCCTTCTGTGTTAGTGCAAGACCTTCGGAAACGGATGCGAAGATACCTTCAGCAGTGGTTTCTCCAAGTCTGCGGTTCAGTTGGATATTTCTCTCGATTTGCTCGTTGAGCTTGGTCTCCATGTCATCAAGTTTTTCTACCATATTCTCAACAACATCATATTTATCTTCAGGGATGGATACATAATGATCTTCAAAAAGACTCTTCATTCCTTCGAGGAATGATTCGGTCATCTCAGTCTTCAGACCTTGCTCGATCTGAAGTGCATTTTCTTCGACCCATTCTTGAGCAACATACTCAAGATATGCATCGACTCTTTCAACTAGTTCGGACTTCATGCCTTCTAGTTGTTCTGTAAGAGCTGCTTCTGATTCTTCAGCGATTTTTGCTTTAGCTTGCTCTACACGCATGTGTACAGCAGCTTCAAAAACAGTCTTTGCTTTTTCTTGGAACTCTTCGGAGAGTTCTTCGCCAGCGAATAGAGCAGCAACGTCCTCTTCGACGCTGACTTCTTCGATGGTTTCTTCTTGGGTTTCTACTTCTTCTTTGGCAGTTGCGCCTTTAGCAGTAGGAACGGGTGCTCTACCTAAAGATGCACCAGGATCTTTTAGTTTTGCAGAATCGTCGTCGGGTCTGTAGTTCTCGGGGGTAGGACCACCAAGATCTTCGACCTGAGCACCACCAGCGACCATAGGATCACCAGCAGCCGCGCCTTTTTTCACGACGTTTTCCATTTCTTGTAAATTAGCGGACATTTGAACTCTCCGAATGTTAGATCTATTTGTGAAAATCTATACTTATTTATAATTTATAGATTTGATAAGAAGTTTTGGAATAAGTTTAACTTATTCTCCTCTAGTTTATTTTGATCAACTAAGGTGTTAATCTTTTTATATGTTTTTTCTGCAAGTCTTTCGCGGAGAATGCCTCCATCCCAGACCCACTCTTTACCTTCCATGATGCCATCAACGAAAGCATCAGGTGCGGAGGGATCTGCTACAATATCAGCTGCAGTTGCTAGAGAGAAATCATCATTAACCATACTATAGCCTTCTCTGGTTGGAGAAAGTGTTCCAACACCACGGGAAGATACACCAAGTTTCACTCCATCATTGAGGAGAGATTCTGCAATTTTACCCATTGGGGTTGAGAGGATTTTAGCCTTTCCAATAAAGTTATCACCCTCTCTTTGGAGTGAAACAATTTTATGAGAAACTCTGTCAAGGTTAATAGAAGGACCATCAGGATGGCCTAGTTCTCCTAGGGCACGACCTTTATTAACAAAATTTTCATTGTAACGCTTTACTTCTCTTTCAAGAAGACCAGCGTCATACATTCTTTTGTTTCTATTGGCAATGTTGCCCTGAAGGAAAACCCCTTCAATGTAGAGATTCTTTTTACCGTTGCGTTGCTCAACGATAATCTCTACCTGTTCGATTTCTTCTCTGATGAGTTTCATTTTTTTAAACGGTAAATCCTACTTTGGTTGCCTTTACATCTGAAGAACCAGCAAGGATCATGTCTTTATGCTTCTTCTCAATGTATTCAACAGTGCCTGTTGGCATAGTCATAGAACCAATTCCTTGATAATTTTCATCAAGAATGGTAATTAACTGAGCTGCTGCATTGCTGTTGTAAAGGCGAACAACAGTAGCTGCACTAAAACTAGATGCTGTTCCAACAGTAGTTGGGCAGTTTGTTTGTGGTCCTAGGACAAGTGATCTTGCCATTATTCGTCTCCTGATTCAGGCTCAACTTCAACTTCAGTTTCACCTTCAGCATCTTGAACACCCTCGTCTCCGAAGAGTGAAGCCGCTGCATATGGACGTAGGGTATCAATTTTTGATGCTGCTTTTCCATAAAGCGCATCTTTGATACCATCACTAACATCTGCCGCACTGGCTCCGCTAGCAATTAAATCAACAATATCTTCCATGAAATAAAGAAATTAGTAACTAGAAAGTATTTATTACCTTAGATTGCTCCACCTTCCAAATCAACTGGATCGGTAACTTCAGTTGAACTTGCATCAATATCCATATCCATTGGTGTAGCTCCCATCATATTTGGATCTTCAATGGGATTTCCATTCTCATCAGTGGGAACATTTGGATCTGGTAAGATGCCTTTTTTAATTTCATCTTCAATCTGAGCATCAATTTCAAGAATCTCTTCATCAGTTTGGCGAAGAACTTTTCTGCGGAGATACTCAACAGAATAGTATTTGCCAAGATAAGGTTCTGATAGTTGTGCAAGACTCAATCTTCCTTCAAGAAGTTCTTTCTCTTTGAGCTCTGCAAAATGATTATCATACATATAATCAAATTGAATATGCTCAGCCAGTTTTGTCCAATCTTCTGGTGTGCAAATATTCTTGAGAAGACATTGAGTTCTCAGCATATCAACAAACAAATTGCTGAAACGCTTTCTTAGACGACCAACAAATTTAGAAAACTTGAGTTCGTCACGTAAAATTTCGGAGGAACGACCTAGATTGAAACCACCTTCTGCACCAATTCTAGATTCTGGTACACCCAATGATCTATAAAGTTTCTTTTGGAAGTAAGAAACATCACTAAGTTCTCCAAGGTTTTGTCCACCAGGAAGAGTAGAAATTTCAGTTCCACGACCACCTTCACGTCTGGGGAGCCAGAAATCTTCCAGCATAGACATGAACTTCTTATCGTCGCGAACTTCGCCAGTGCTTGCATCGTAAACTAGTTTGTTACGATAGCGGTTCATTACATCTTTTAGATATTGTTCCGCCTTTACTTTTGGTAGATTGCCAACATCAATGTAGAAAATTCTACGCTCAGGAGCTCTTGATAGTCTATAGATGACGAGAGAGTCTTCAATCATTCTGAGTTGATTGAGAGACTTGATTGCTTTGTGTAGATATGAGAGAACTACACCTTTATTTCTATCTACAAGACCAGAGGTGCAGTATGTGATAGAATCTTTTGAAAATTTGATTCCTTTTACACCACTGTATCTATCACCCATACCACCAGCATAGGTTGGTTTGGGTGTATACATGAAGTATTCTTCAATTTCTGGGAACTGAACTACTTCTTTTTGTTGAGTTCCGTTTGGTTGTCTAAAGATAGCACTACCATTTCGTCCGTCTTGATCTTTTTTCTTTTCTTCACGGACATACCTCATTTTAAGAGGATCGATATATCTTAACTCTTTAATCCCTTCATGGGGTTTTTTGATATCGATTACTTTATGGTAATATAATCTTCCGTCAATATACCAGTTTCTGAAAATCTCATGAGATTTAGCATCAAAATTCATCAAGTCTTTGATGTTTTTGAACTCATCTCTAATTTTTTTCTTAATGCCATCGCTAGCTGGCAGATTATCAAGATTGATAGTAACGGGAGTATCATTTAGATCACTGACAATTGCTTCATTTACAACATCTTCGATAGCTGTGTCTGCTTCTGGATGAAGAGACATCTCCCTATATCTTTTTACTAATTCAAATTCTGATTTATATACACCTTCAAGGTCTAGATATTGACCATAAAAATTACTAGCAATATAATGGTCAACCCCGTCCTCATTATTTTGAGGAACGGGGGACACTATACTTTTAGATTTCTTCTCGTTATCTTCAATAGAGAATCCAAAAAGTCTCGCCATGTTATAAAGTGACTACGTTAATAAGATTATTTATCAATCTTATAGGATGTCACCTGCGCCAGATCCAGCATTGTTGCCATCTCTAGCAGTCCAGTATTGAACTTGTAGTTCAACAGTGAACTCCTCTAGGGTGTCAGAAGAATCATATGATAGATCAATCTGAGAGACATTTGTTGGGAAAACGTCATGGAACTTGTACTTTCTAAGCACAGATCCGTCTCTATCTAACTGATAAACAAAGGCGTCTGCTTGATAATCAGCAGGATTGACTGCACCAGTTGCGTCGGTGACGCGGTTGATGAAGTTCATCCATCTTTCAAAAGCACCTCTGATTGTGAAATCAGTGTCATTGATAACTGTGATAGTCCAGGTGTCAAACGTTCTGTCTCCAGCAATTTTGAGTAGACGACCACGGAAAGCAACATCAATAGGAGCAATGTTTGATGCAGGCAGCGCAGCTGCCTTTACCATAAATCTTGCTTCATTAACGATGTTGTTAGAGACGTTTAGTTCTCCAGGGAAAGCTAACACAACTTCAAATAAGTTGGGACGGGCCCCGCCACCCTGTAGCTTATTCTTGAAATCGGAAATAGTCCTTAAGGCGGGTTTGTTCTGTTGATTCTTGGATGCCATTTTAGGTTAGACCTCTAATTAAACGTTTCCGATGACTTCATCGAATGAAACACCAGTGCGGGTGGCCACAAAGGTGAGTCCGACGAAATTGATAGAACGTGCTGGTTTGATGAATACGTCCGCAACAAATTCGTTACGGTCAATTACAGCAGAAGTGTTGTTGGTTTCGTCACAAATGACCACGAAATCTTGGATTCCGCGATTTGATTGAACTTCTCTTAGGAAAGGTTCAACAGAGTTGACGAAATTAGTTCTAGTGATTTCATCGTTGAATTCAAAGAGTTGATCTCTTGCAACGGCTGCGATTGCTTTCTCAAGATAGATGAACAATCTACGAACGTTGATTCTATCAAAGGCAGAAGCCTTAGCGAATCCAGTCTTATCACCGAAGAGAACAATACCAGAACCAGGAATGAAGGTTACTGGGTTGATTCTATTGCTATAGAGACGATCTCTTTCTTCCTTCGCGGGGTTGTAAGGAAGTTTAACAGCATTGAGGATTGCTCCTCTATCTGTTCCTGCGGGTGAGAACCAGGGGAAATCATTGATATCGGTTCTCGCACAAGTTCCAGCAACATCACCATTTAGAGGGATGTAGCGGAATCTATCAGCGAAGCGGTCATATGTGTACTTATAACCACTATCAAAGATAGCGAATGATGAAGATGTAATTGGTGAGTAGTGTCCGATTACATTTGATGTGATTGTCTCAACATCTCTGACTACAGACTCAGTGGCACTGTCTTGGAATAGAGCAGCTCTATGTGGGGAGAGGAATGCAATTGCATCTTTTCTCTTCTCAGCGATTTCAATTGCTTTCAGACCAATTGCTTGTGTCTGTTCCTTAGTATAGTTGCCAGATCCTTGTAGAACAAAGTCTACAGTATACTCATCGGGATTCTTGAGAAGATCGTATCCAGCAGAAAGTTTAGAAATATCCGCTGCAAGAGAAGTTGTGGTTGTTAGTCCACTTGTTCCGTTATAGTTGAGACCACCTGCAAGAGTAGCAGTGGTGTTACCATATCCAGCGAATGAAATTCCAGAAGCGTTTTGATCCCAAGCAATGTCAGTTACGGGAGTGAATCCGTTACCAGTATTGAGTTTGAAATCTGTTGCTACAGTGTCAGCAGGAGCGCCACCAGCAAAGATGTATCCAGAACCACTGGCAACGTAAGCTCTGTAGTAAGATGCAGAACCACTTTCAAATTGACCATCTTCTGCCTTAGAAAGGTTTAGATGCTTTTCAAGAATAGTTCCAGGATTTCCTGAGATTGCTCCATCGTCGTCGATTACAACAACGTGAACTTCATCAAATCTGGCGTTTCTGGATTCAGCATATTGTGAAGTTCCAGGACGATCTGCGAGTTGATTCCAGAAAATTTCTCCACCAGTAAAACTGATCTTCTGAGAATCGAACCAGTCTGCTGCAGTGTTTGATCTAATTGAACGGCTGAATGTTACACCAGTACCAACTGGCAAAATTCCAGTTCCAGTCGTGAGACCAATACCAGAAAGTGCTCCAATAGTAACAGCAGTGGTCCCAACTCCAGTAACTGTTAATCCATATCCAAGATGTGGAATGCTGATGGTGTCATTTACAACAACATCAGAAGTATTTGGGTTGATAGCAACGGGAATAGAAGTAGTTCCAGTGGTAAGGCCAACAGATTCTGTTACTGTTGCTAGTTCGTTACCACCAATTACACCTTCACCAGAAGAGTTGAGGACTCTTACATCACCAGTGAATCTATAGATTCCGTTTTCTTGGTAATCAACTTGTGTTGTAACGCCAGCGGCGCTTTCATGTTGTACGAATTTTACATCAATATAATCGGTGCCTACTTCGGTTACAATTCCTTTGAATGCACCATCTAATACTGCAGTAGAACCAGCACCAGGAATAACAGTTCCAGAAGGAACAACCTGACTGATTCCCATACCAACTGTGATGCCAGTTACGGCAATACCAGTAAGTCTCTGGTCAGCTCTAGAGTCAATAAGTGCAACCTTTAGACCGTTACCCCAGGTTCCAGGGTTTCTAGATGCAAAGACAACACCACTAATTGGATTATTGTCATAACCCAGTTCATTGTAGTGATCTAAACTTTTAATTTTTGGTGCAGAAGATGCGTCTCCAAAATAGGAGTTCTTCATATCAGCGTCGTCTGCTCTAACGACTCTGAGTTGACCACCGTATGCTAGGTATGAAGAAGCAACTAACCAGTTTTCATAATGTCTATCGGCTTCATATGATTTGCCAAAATTCGCAAGCAAATCGGCTTCATTTTGGATGAGAGTGGGAACTTCTACTGGTCCTTGTGCAAAAGGTGCCACAATAGCAGCAACTTTGTCAGATACGGGATCTACTCTGCCCAGAGTAAGATCAACCTCTCTTACAACAATACCAGGAGATGCTAAATTTAGCGCCATTGATGTCTCCTTTTGGGTCCGAAATTAATCTAAAGTTATTTATTAAAACCTACCTCTTTAACGGGGAAACATTCCGTGAACACCTACCAATCAGGATATTCCCAACTTCCAGTGTCTATTTTTCTAGATTTAGTTACCCTTTTTATGGTACATTCTTTACATTCGTATGAATATGCAGATGGCAAAAAATCTCTATCTTTATGTGTCAAATAAAAATCTTCCATCAAACTTTTTACTTTACCACAAGATCTACACTTTCTTTCTTTAAAAAGAAGATGTTCAAGTTCTAGTTGATCATCTAAGTCCATCACTTTTCTGCGGCATACAATGCAAACGTTGATGTTGTGATAACAGTCATCATATTAGCAATATGTTGTTTGGTATCAGAATCACATTTATTGATCATGGGAAGAAAACATCCAATTATTGTCACTCCAACTATGGATAGTTGAAAAAAGATAACAACTTTTATCAAGTTTATTACTTGATTTTTTGTTTCCATCACTTATAATCCCACATGTATGACATATCACCATATTCATCAGTGTGCCATCTATCACCAGAGTTGTCTACAAAACTATCACCATCATTGATTCCATCTGAAATAAATCCAAATGGTGCCATGTCTTGCTCAATCTGATTTTTTTGTTCTTCGTATATTCTCTTACGGACATCATTATCCGTCATCTCTTTGAAATAATCTTGTGCAACTAACCAGGAGAATATAACAAGACACATTGCCAAGTCATCATTACATCCTTCCTCAGCTTCAAATGACTGACGCTTTTGAACAAACGTTGTTAATTCTGAGATGATATCATAATCATTTGTTATTAACTTATCATCTTCTAATAAAGTTTTTAAATTTGAACATCCTAATTTTTTCACAGCAGATGTCATCCTGACACCAAGTTGTGACTTCTTACCTGAGAATCCAGAACCAACTACTTGTCCAGCTCTGCCTCTCATGGCACACATGAGCATATTTTCATATTCAAGATCAAAGTAAAGAATAGATGCTACTTGATCTCCAATATCATTTACTTCAACTAATACCCAAGCTTGATTATATGCGTCTGCAACTTGTTTAATGATGCTTGGGAATAGCATCGGTTTTATTTCATTATTTCTATACTTTGCTACAACTTTATATGGGAACTGTGTTATATCGTAAACAATGAAAGCAGAATAATCGTGTTCTACTCCTCTTGCAACGTCAACAGTAATCATATAATTATGATCTTTTTGAGATGCTTCATAGATATCCAATCCTTTATTTCTTTTGATTGGATCTTCATATACTAAGTTTCTAAGTTTAGTGACATCAATGAGAGTATCAACAGATCCTAAGAATTCGCATTCAAACTCAACTTTGAACTGTTGCTCCGATGTGTTTGCAATAGTCTGTTGCTTCCACTTTGCATTTCTTCCAGGGACTTCCGACCAATGCACAGCTGTCGGAACATATTCATTCTTTTGCCTTTCAGCATCATGCCACATACGATAGAAGTGATTCATACCGTGAGGGGTAGAAACGATAATTACCTTGGTGTTTTTACCAGATGAGATAGTAGGATAAACAGAGGCAAAGAACGCATCAGCAATGTGGTTTGGGATGAAAGCGAATTCGTCGAGAAAAATGATATTATAGGAGCCGCCACGAACAGCAGATGCAGACGTACTTGCGGCGATAATCTTAGACCCATTTTCCAGTTCTAGTGATTGCTTGTTCCAAGATACAATACCCTGTTGCATCCATTTAGGCAAGTTCTCGTAAGCAAGTTGTAACCTTCCGAGAAGGTCCTTAGCCGTGGATGCTTTGTTTGCTAAAATAGCGATGTTAACATTGTCATTGAAGACAGCATAATGTAGCAGATATGAAACCACAGTCGTGGACTTACCAGTCTGTCGTGGCATCTTACAGATATTAAATCTGTTCTTATGGAAGTTCTTTACAAGTTTCTCTTGGAACTTGTACATCTTGAATGGTACAAGACCTTCGTCTAGAGAAACGATTTGAATATAATTTTTAGCAAAGTATACAGGATCTTTCTTGCACTTAATAAATTCTGCAATCTCCTCTTGACCAAATTCAATTGGAGTATTCGCTTTTTTTAGATTTGGATTACCAAGATAAATTTCACCAGGCATATTATAAATTATCCTTGATAAACTACCGAAGTTGCATATACATCAGATGCAGACGAATAAACAAGGTCTGCTCTTTCTTTATGTATAATGATTGGATTATTTCCTGCCATATGGAAACTACCATATGTGACACCTGCACCAGTTCTCAATTCAACTTCACGATCAGATGAATGACTATGCTGAACCATTACATATTCAGCACCCACTGTAGAACCGACAGTAATTACTGAGCATGGAACTGATGATCCAGATCCTGCATTTACTTGTACAGATTCTCCTAAAAGTTTTACTACAAACATGTCAACACTTCCAACGTTTACGAGCTTTACATACGGGTTTATCTGGAGTCTTAGAGCAATCAATGTTGTGCATATCTTGCTGACCCTTAGAGCGAGCGCAGTAAGACTTTCTACGCTTGGCATCTTTGCTGCCTGGTTCTGGATCACCAGTTACAGCAGTCTTTAGTTTAGAACCAGGATTTTCACGACGATATGCAGCCACTGCTTTAGGACTCATACCATCAGTCTTATCTTTTTTATTTACACTCTGCCAATCTTCTTTTACACCTTTTTTCTTATCTAATTCGGCATCAAGATCTTTGATAGATTTTAGTTTTCCGCCACCCATTTTAATTTTATCATAAGGTCTTAATTGACCAGATCCATAAACAGACCTACCCTCACCTATAAACTTTCCAAAACTCTTAGCACCTTCAACCTGAACTAGGGGTTCATTCTCAACACGATCTCTTTCAAAATAATTTGTCAATACAGCCTCAGGATAAATCTTTCTGAGTTGAATTAGAACATCCTCTCTGGAAGGTCTTGCTGATGTTGGGAAGAAGAACTGTAGTGATTTATATTGTCCTCTAAATGTAAAGAAAACAGTGTAAGTTTTTCCTAGTCTCTGAATTCTTTCATACTTTTCTTCAAATGTATTTGGTCCTAGATTAGCAGGAACGGAATACATATCCCAGGTCTTAGGACCATATGAACACTCATCTCTGGTTTCATTCTTTTCACATTTGGGGCAATAACGAATCATCTCTGCTTCTTCGTTTGTAGCCTTCTTCTTCACACAGTTTGGATATCTCTTTCCAAACATGGTCTTCATACCTTTCTTCTCATAACCTTTCCAACACTTTTCATCCAATGTATCCCTTAGATCTGTAAAGGAGTTTCTCATTAGTGCTCTGCCACCTGAAGAAGATGTAGTTCCTCTTGACAATGTGCTGCCTCCAGTTCTTGATCCAGTTCTGGATGCACTTGGTCTTGTCTCAGATCCACCACCACTTCTCAATCTTGAGCCGCCACCGCCGCCAGATCCACCTCTGTTGCGGCCACCGCCACCACCACTACTTGGTTTGTTTGGTTTTCCTGGATCTCCATGTCCTCCTTTTTTCTTAAGAACTGGTTTTTTCTTATCTTTCTTATCCTTATTTTTCTCTTTCTTCTTATCACCACCTGAGCTGTAACTCATGCTATAGTTTACACCTACTTTATTTTCTCTTTTTCCTTTCTCCGAAGATGCAGAATGACTAGTTCCAGGTTTTGCAAGTGCTTTACTTACTGCACTTTTGACGGAATCATCAGTTGCCTTAGCAGGAACAGCTTTGCTACTAAAAGTAACACTACCAGAATGAGCTGTTTTCTCCTGCATTTCAAATTCTTCAGACTTATTTCCCCAGTTTGCAGCACCTACTTTACGACACTTAACTAAAGCACCAGATGCATATGCAGAAGGCCATACAGAATAGCGAGACTTGACCTTGTGATAACAAGCGTCTTTAGTTCCACTACCCTTTCCTTTCTTATCCTTTGCTTCGGAAATGGATTCTTCTACTTTTTTCATCGGTAATCCCTTGTGCTTTGTACTTGCAAATTTCTTTACGTCGGAACGCTTGGCGGTGGCAGCAACTTTGGCAACCTCAGGCGAGGGATTTTCCATTTCCCCTTTTTGAGCCGCTCTAACCATCCCGAAGAATCTTTGTTGCTTTTTGGAGACTGCTTCTTCATCAACCTTTTTCCTCTTAGAATCGGTTGCAACATAAGTTGGTTTAGCAGCACCTGATTTTTGTTGTTGACCAGGATCTGCTTCTTTTTTTCTTCTAGCTGCAGATTTTCTCTCAGCCTTACTCATACTTGCTCGTTTTGCTGAAGAGACACATTTAGGAGTTCCTTCTCCTGGTTCATCACTGGCGCAAGTCCCACCTGTGACAACATTGACCCAACCACCTTTACCATCTTTTGATTTGGATCCCTTGAACCATTTATGGAGAGTTCCTTCACTGACTCCTCCGTTTCCACCATTAGAGCCGCCATTAGTGCCGCCATTCCCGTTGGAAGCGCCATTCTTACCATTTCCATTCTTCTTTCCTTCTTCAGAGTCTTCATCATTATCACGCGCAAGATAACCACGGGCACCAATATGGTATCCCATGGGAATTTTCTTACATTTTTTATCTGTAAAACAGTAATAGTAACCAGTTTTACATTTCTTAGATTCCGTCATTGCTGATTTTTAAGAAATTTAGCTAGTTCTGCGGTGGATCCCACGAATAATGCATTATTAGTCACAGACTTAGGACCAGAATCCTCTTCTTTATTTAGTTCCTTCATTTTCTTTTGAAGATCCATCAATTTATCTGTTGTATCAGCAACACTTTTAATAATTTGACCAGCAACTTCATATGCTCTAGGGGAATCTGACTCTTGAGCCAACTCCATGATTCCATCTAGACTTTCTTGACCCTTTTCAATTAGAGAATATAAATTTCCTCTCGTATATTCATAGTCTTTCTTTGCTTGTTCAACTCTCTGCTCATGTTCAACATCTCTTACAATCTCAGACTCCGAAGGTGTGACATTAACAATGTCAGTCTCTGTGTTTAGAGAATCACTAATTTTATCAAATGATTTAGCCATTATGAATCAGTCCCCGATGCTGGATTAAACTTCTTACTATCAGAAAACACTTCAATAGTTTCACTGAATCCAAAGTCATCACCAGGTTCTGCGTCAATTGGATCTGGTACTGCAGTGTATCTTACTTCACGCTTAGCAGCACTAGTGTCTGTATCTGTATAATAATCGACCTGAACTTTGCGGATGAGACCGTCTGAACTTTCTGCAATAGGTCCGAATAGATATGTGTTTGCTGTGAATGTAATGTTATAAATTAGAGCCCTTCTGGATTGGAAATTACCCTCATATTCATCTTGCATTGTGATATTTCCTAGTGTGATTGGAATATCTCTTTTTTCTCCAATAGAACTTACAAGATCAACAGTGACTTTAAATGATGGTTGAAAATATGGTAGAATCTGCTCTATGATTTGTAGAGCATCTTCATTTAGTTTTGAATATATTGATAACTGAAACTCAACATTGTATGGTACAGGAAGAAATACCTTCTTCATCGTTTCACCATCTACAGCTTTGAAAGTCTTAGTTACATTAGACTTTCTAGTTGGATCATAAGTAATCCCCAACATTTCAAATGACATTCTTGGCAATGTTATTGCAACTGGTTTATCCAGTTGTGCCTGCTGCTCTAATCTTGCTAAAAATTTCTGCTGGGGCGCATATGCTAGAGGAACTTTGATGTCACTGACTGTTCCAGAATCATCACTGGTTTTTCTTACATGAATATCATTGAAAATAGTTCCGAAAGCAATAATAGTCTTTCGTAGTATTTCGTGATAGTAATAAGTTCCTAACATCAGTATGTACCAAAGGGATTCGATTCTGTAAAGTCTAATAGATCATCAGCTAGATCTTCAATCTCCTGATTTTGAGAGAACTCTATTTCTACTCCAGGGTCATCATTGAAAGAAGAAACTGTATGTGTGGCATTCGATGTAGAGCCAACAATAGTTTCTCCAGCCGTGAATTTACCACTATTTATGTACACGTCTAGAGTCTTAGCATCCTTATCGTATTTCTTGACTCTTGCAGTAGTGCCAGAAATACTTCCAGTAACAGTCTCATTTGATATGAAATCACTAGTTCCAGAACCAGGTGCTGTTGTGATTCCAACAGTTGGTGCTACTGTATAACCAACCCCAGCATTTCTAATTCTGAATCCAGTAACAGTTCCACCAGTACCGATGGTAGTAATAACATCAGCAGTTGATGTCGCTGCACCAGTTAGAGTTACTGTTGGAGCAGTAACATAAAGTGCTCCAGGTTCTGTGATAGTAAATGATTGGATTGAACCATCACCAAGAATTGCTGTTGCAGCTGCACCTACACCATTACCACCACTAAACGTAATAGTTGGCGGTACTGTATATCCAGCACCAGCATTTGTAATTAGAACTTCAAATATAGAATTGGATGTGGTGATAGCAACAGCAGTCGCATCTGTTCCACCAACGGGAGCAGTCGAAATCGCTACAGTTGGTGCAGAAGTATATGCATATCCATCATTGTTTAGAACAATGCTTCTAACTGCACCATCAGCGATAGATGCAGTTGCAGTTGCATCTGTTCCAGCTCCAGTTAGAATTAACTGAGTAATGTATCCCTCATCAATAACTGCGTCATCAATCTCAGCAACTCCAGTGTCAACAATCTCATCTTCAAGTCTGAGAAGTTCACATTGTAACTGATAAACGTAATTTTCACCTAATTGATAGAATGGTTTTTCATGCTCAACATTTTTAATTTCATATAGTCTTTCACCAAGTGGGAAATATATTACATCACCTTCTCTAGGTCTGCCATCTAATATGATTTCACTAGCATCTTGTTCTTTTAGGTCTTTTAAGAACTCTACAATATAAGTATCAAATTTTTCTCTTGAAATAGTCAGAGAAATTTCATTTCTAAGTTCTATTCCAAACTTGGTCATAATATCGGTGTTAGCGCCATATCCCTCATAGTTATCAAGATATGCTTCGATGATAAAATTATCATCCAATTTAGACATCGTTACTTCTCTTGAGAGAGTTTCGGTGCCAATTATTTTTCTTGGGATATAATATACATCTATCCCATAGATCTTTAATTGCTCATTGATTAGATCTTGAAGCAAATATTGCTCTTGCTTTGATCCTTGTAGAAAATAGGGATTCCTTGCCATTATCCTATCATGTCCATGGGAGGTAGTTCATAATAACTTGCCATTTTGTCTTCAATTTCTCTTAGTTCTGCATTACCATCCTCATAGTATTGTCTACCGTTTAGTTCGACTCCACCTGGTAATTTAGTTCCACTGAATTTCATCATGTTAGCTCCCCACTGCCTCTTAATTAAAGAGGTTAGGTATCTTTTCACCCAAGTATCATTATATATTTTGGTAAAATCTGCTGGATTTAGAGCACGAATACATTCGATGACAATATAGTCACCAGCTGTTTGTGCTCCCCAATCAATATCAAGATATAATCTACCTTGTCTTTTTGCAAATCTAATCTGCTTATCAGTTGTCAACATAAAATCAATATCTTCTAGATATCGTTTTGTCATTGCATAGTTGAGAAGATCTACACTACTGAAGTAATATAGATCATTTAAGAATAGTTGATATTTTATACTAAACATTCCACCAGAAATGGAATTGCTATCAAATTTAAAAATTCTATTGATACCTAGAACAGACTCTGGTACTTTGATATAATTATTGTTTTCGTAAAACTTAAACTCACTGGTGATTCCAACAGATTCTGTCACTGTTGTGGTTGTAATACCACTAACACCTGTTTTTCCAGGACCCTTTCCTCTGTCAATATCATCCTGAGTAATCTGATATTTTAAAAATGTTTTTTCAGATCCATCATAATGACGTTCCTGAAAATATTGAATGGTGTCATCAACCAAATCATCTATCTGATCATCATCTACGTTGATTTCTAAAACTGGCGCACCAAGTTTACGTAGTGAGTAATCTATTAATTCTTGTCTTGTAGATGGTGATGCCATTTTACTCCAGATTAATTATTAAGTAAAATTTTTACCGACTTGCTGGTATCATCAATAGATGAAATTGGTTTATCAGTCCTATTATTTAACAAAACTGTGGTTGAATTTGGACTATCTTCAACCGTAACCGTTGTGATTCCAGCCATTATCGAGTTACTCCAGCATTGACGATTGCTGAACCTTGAACGACTCTCAATACAGTAGAAATACCACTTACTGTATCAATACCACTGTTAATTACAACATCATATACATATCTACCACTTTTTATGGCAGAAGTTTCAGTTGCTGCTAAAGAAATGCGAACATTTCCACCACTTTCACTTGTCACTGTTGAAGTGAATGATACTTTTGTGGATGAAGTTGGAGTCTTTCTCAATTGAGCACTTACAGCATATCCAACCAAACTTTTGGCAGCATTAGTGGATGCATCTTCAATGGTGAAATTTTTAGTAAAATCAGCACCTTGATTAATAATCAAGTTGTGTGAATATACTGCCATCTTACAAGTTCAACAGGGCTCTTGACTATTTATTATTATCAAGGAGAGTCTTTAACATTCCCTTGAGTTCTGAAATTTCATCTTTAAGTTGATCAATTTCACGATTTTGTTTACTTTTCCTTTGCTTCATCTTCATATAATTTGTGTAAGCTTGATCATTCACATTGATCACTGCTCCAGTCTCAGTGTTTTTATAGAGACTGGAGTCTTGTTCTACTTGTACATATTCAGACATTTTATGCTAATGCAATAGTTCTAAGATCATTCATTCTGGGTGCAAGACACTCATTTGTTCCGCTAAAGACAATTTTTATTTGATATGCGGTAAATGGTGGCAACTCATCAACGCTAAATTGATACTCCCTCATTTCATCAACTGCTTGAGAAATAATCTGTGCATCTGGTCTACCAGTGTTTTTCGCTGGGTCTATAACCTGATCTCCAAAATTATCACCATCAGTATCAGTCAAGTTATCATATCCAGGGAATAGAACGAATGCTGGTTCTGTGTTTCCACTATCAACTGGGAATATTCTATAAAGTGCTCTGATATCTGCACTAGAATCAACTGTAGCTGCTGTAAGTAACTTGAGTGAAGTTGCAGGATTCTTAAGATCAATTCTATCAGAAACATATACAGCTGCATGTGGATCTTCTTGTACAGAATTTACTCTAGAATCAGTTGTATAGTCAGTAATTGGTCTATCAAGTCTAGATCTATCAAAGTCAATAGCGCAGTTATCAAGATAGATGAATGGTGAATAATTACTGTCTGTAGACTGTAGATCAACTTCAACTGTGAATGATTTATTTCTTGGGAGACCATCTAGATTTGCATCTTCATTTACTTTTGAGCATACCATTTGAGGTTTGCCAAATATCAAAGTTGCATTTGGTTCAGTCGTCAAGAAACCTTGATCAACGAAAGATGGTTCCACGCCACCAGCACTAGTTCCAGAAACTGTTCTTACGCGAGTGCTAATTTTTGTCTTCTTAGGAGTAACAATATCAAGTCTGCAATTTAATCTATCATATTGAATATTACCAGAAGCAAATACATCGTCACCACCTGCAATGAATTCACTATCGAAATTCAACATGTTTGGACCATCTCTTCTATTTCCTCTATCAATTTCAACATAGTAAGTATCAATTGTTTTATTTGCTTGGAAAACTACCGCAGCTGGGATATCATGAACTCTATTGATCTGAGTTAGTGAAACTCCATTAAATTCATATGGATAAATCTCATCTCCAGAAGAGTGTAATACCGCCGTAGTTCCTTCTGCACCTCTTGTTGCAATTCCAAGAGTTCCATCACCAATACTGTTATAATACATGACTTCATTATCAACCAATACATATCCAGCAGAAGTAGATACACCTTGGAATGTTGCGAATATTGAAGTATCAGCCACTCCAATTGATGTTACCGTAGCATTGATGTCTTGATTTAACTCTGTGGGAAGTCTTGTTGGATCTACGTTGTAGATATCAACTCTATTACGAATATCTTTGAGTGCATGATTTGGATGGAGAACTTCAATTACGTTTCCAGAGTATAATTCATCAGAAACGATTGAAGTTCTAACTGCTGTTGTAACACCAGTATTCAAAGTCTGTGCAATACCACTATCATCATAATAGACCAATGGATCATCAACAGTTAAATGCTCACCCTTAACATTTGTTAGATATAATGTATCAACACCGTTAATTTCAGAAATAGAGATCTGAGCACCTGTTCCTTTGGTTACGTCTGCTGTGGTAATACCAAGAGATTCACCAACAATATAACCAGTTCCAGTGTTTGCAAGTGATACTGAAGATAGAACACCATCAGCAATTGTTACCGAACCTGTTGCACCAGATCCTTCTCCAGATAATGAGAAGAAGTTTACATTACTGTAAGTGCCATCAGAGTATCCAATTCCAGGTAGATTGGCTTTAATTGTTTGGAGAGTTCCTCCAACATTACCAATCACACCAGTAACCAAGTTTCCAGTTCCAACTTTTCTGCCAATTTGCAGAATATCTTTCATCTCCTGTGTCAATACAGTTGTAATACCAACATCAAGATTTCTTGGTAGACATTTAATTGGATCTTCTGGCATATCGGGAAGATTGTCACCATCTCTATCAATATCTGGATTGTTGAATGTTACTGTTCCATTTTCAGTTAAGAAGCGACACTTGTTCACTTGGAACTTCATGTCCTCAAATTGAGTTGGTGTCCAAATAGAACCGTTTTGTGACTTATACAATGAACCAGCACCATACTGCTTAGTATATTGTTGCGATTCAGGGCCGGATAGTTCCGCTGTATTTACAGTTTTCTCTCCTAATTTTGCAATCCAAGCATTATATTTTATTGAAGTTGGTGCTAGAAGCACGATACAATATTCAGTTTCTGGTTCAACAGGAATTGGTGCGGGGAAAGTAACTCTAGTAGCAACACTAGCATCATCAGATACATTTATCTGTGATGGTAGAAGAACAACTTGTGCATCTTCTGTAACAACCTGTAGTGTTGGTAGTCCCAACTCAATTGTTCTCAGTTCAACAGTCAATGGTGCTTTAGGATCTTTTGTTGCCATGAAAATGTCAACAGAGGAAATAAATGCACCTTTTTTGTCGGTCGTGAATGATTGTGCCAGAGGGTCTCTTCTAGGAACACGTCTCTCACGTACAACTTCTCTTACTACTCTAGTTTCCCTAATAATTCTAGGTTCAATAACTCGTGTTCTTTCAACAATCTCTCTCTTTCTAATGATCTTTGGAGGTGGAAGTTTCTGGAATCTAAAGACATTAGTCTTAGTTACAGTCGTAACTGCATTCTTCGTAGTTGTTACCAGTTTCTTGATAGTTGTTGTTATCGTAGTTCTGATAATTGTACCTTGAGATGTAAATGGAGCTTCCGCTTCACTGTGTTTAATTGCTCCAGGCAACGTGACTGAATCTTTAGGATCATTAGTTAATTTGAAGATTTTAGTTCCAGTCTTAAATCTTCTATTTTTATTCTTTCGTCCAGCAAAACATATATTTCCATATACGCTTCCTAAACCATCAGTAACTAATCTCTTTCTGTTAATGATTGCAGTTGCACCACTTTTTCTACCAATAATGACATGGTTTCTCCAGAAGTGTCCTTTGAATTTACCCATAGCCTTACGAGACATTGCAAGTAAGTCTATGTTCAAGAATGTGGAAGAACTATTGTAAGTTGTTAAGTTACTAATGTCCTGATCTCTATCATATGGATTAAATGTAAATGTCTCATCTGGATTCTTATGTTTTCCACTCTTGTGGTTTGGAACACAAAGTCTAGTAACGGCTCTTCTACGAGCCTTTCTAAACTTCTTACCCTTGGGATCATCTACTACATCTTCAAACTTATCTTCTGCTTTTAGATTGCCCTCACCATCGACGAATTTTTGAGCTTTTCTATTCCAAATCTCACAAATCTCACCAACTTGGAATGAACCTTGTACATCTATAACTTCAACCAACTTAGGAATAACTCTTACCTTTTTGGATCCATCATAGAAGGCATAGTATCTTGTATATGGTTTTAATCCATCAGCAAGGAACGTTACGTTCCTTCTTCTCATGTACTTAGCTTCACGACTCTTTGTTTTAATTTTTGTAGAAACATTGGTAATTTTAGTGTCCTTAGACTTCGTTACCTTTGTTTTCTTCTTCGTATTGGTCTTCATCGAAGAAGGACCATTCTTTGGTTTTCCGACCTTGAATTTCTCAACGACGTTTGTACTCTTCTTGTTTACAGTCTTGAACTTTTTCTTGACATTCTTTTTATTTTTTACCTTAGTTTCAGTCCAAGTATCTTGTGCTGGTTCTAGTTTAATAGTTCCAACATAGTCAATAATACTGAATGGGTTTACATTCTCTACTCTAGTTGCGAAAGCCTGTTTCAAATATTCAATTTCATCATATCTCAGACTTACAACATTGCCTGTTTTTTGGCAATTAGTGTCTAATAGTGGATCGTTTCCAGAAAGATCCAAAGCGGTAACGTCATCTTGGACTTGATACTGTAATTGTGGGGTTAAAGTTACCTGTGAAGCTTCACATGAGAGTTGTTCAATTCCAGGATCAACAACCATTGTTGTTAGTTCTTCATCAAATAAATCATCATTTGTAAAGTCGTCAGCAAAGAAACCAGTTTTGAATCTAGTTAATCCATCAGCATCTGTAATTTCTAAAGATCTAGTATCATTTTCAAGTATTGAAAGAGAAACTGTATCTTCTAGATTTTCAATTCTATCTTCAAGAGCACCAATATCTCTCATTGTATAACGTTTGTTATCAACAAGTGTTAATTGAGTATCTTCAACATCATAAACATATGGTGGAGATTCCAATGTCGCCAAAGTCATAGAGTCTTCGACAATTGCAGGTATCTGTGGATCATCAGAAGGAGTCCCTTGAACAACTTCAACTACACCCTCTGGAGTTAGGATGATTCTATCCATCCGTCCAAGATAGTAGTCATAACTTAGTACGGAACTTTCCGAATCTTTGGGAATCAATGGTGATGTTGAACCAGTTACAGAAAAATCTCTTGAATCATAATCAAATGGAGACTTACCAGCTTCAGTTCCAAATGGATTAACTCTTGGTCTAAAATCTAAAGTATCAGAAGCTCTAGCAAAACTAAATTGATTAAAGTTGTTTGGATCAAAAATATCTGGTATATCACTCTTAAATCTATCTGCACCATAAGATAATACAGTGAAGACATCACCATCATCACTCTCAGGGATGGTATAGTGATTAAAAATAACTAATAGTTGTTTTGATGGGAGTTTGTCATCAACTCTAACTAATCTAGAATAGTCAGACATATCTGGTCTTTGACCATCATCTAAAACGTATTGTTCTGTCAAATCTACATATTGACCTTCAATAATGGTCTGAATAGTCGCTTCAATTCTAGATTCTTGGAATACAAGGGTTTCTCCAACTGAGAATCTCTCATCATTTAAGTAAACAACTTCAACTTTAGTTGGTGATGATCTAGTAACAATTTGTGCTACGGCTGTATTATTTGGTCCAAGAAGGTACTCACCAAGAATTGAATTTGTATCTAATCCAAGACCAGTTTCAAAAGTCAATGCATCAAGAATTGGCGCTGTTGTTGTTTTGGACTCATATACTGCGACGACTTCTGCAACATCTGGATAGTTTAGTGAAATCTCTTCATCTTCGACTCTAAGACCATAGAAGGCATTATGAGTCATTCCATTTTCTATTCCAGTGGTGATTCCAGAAGTTCTTAGTTTTGACTTATTTACAGTTAATTTTGTACTTCTCGTCCACTGCTTTAATTTTGATTTTAATCCCCTCTTTTTAGCTGTTACGAGAACAGTAACGTCAGTTTCACTTGCATTTAAACCTGTAAATGAAATTTCAGTTCCATCTCTACTAAGTGTAAATTGCTCAGTTCTTAACCTCTCTGTGGTTCCATCAGAATATGTTATTACATATCTTTCTCCATCAAATGCCTCGTAAAACGCACTTGTCACACCAACATTGCTGATGTTAATGGTCATCTCACCTTGAGCATTGGTGGCTTGACCAGTTATTTGCTCATAAATTGTAAGATTTGAATTTGAAATATCAACAGATGAAATATTTACTTGATCAAGTGGTAAGAATAATGATCCACCATTATCACCTTGATCAAATCTAGTTTGTCCAAGTCTGAAATCAACTTCAACGGTGCCAGTTGGAAGAGATCCAGTAACAACACCAGCAACAGTTGGCACAGATACAACTGTCATTGAGTCACCGTTAGCGGCAACAGCACTCACACGGTTGAATACTACTTGATCATATTCTGGATTTTGATATCTAATAATTGAATTAGTTGCAATCCCACTAAACTTGTTTCCTGATGATGTTACCGTTCCACCAGATGTAATTTGAATTCTATCTCTTCTAGTAAATCTAGGAGCAACTCTTCCTCTTTGAAGTGTATCTGCAACAAAATCAGCAGATAGACCAAGAGTTGATGCATCTTGATATACAGATTTTACAGAATTGATATCATATACTATGATATCTTTAATAGTTCTTGGAAACTCATTTGTACCATCAATACTAATAGTTTCTCCTTCCATGAAAGTTCCAGAAACTTCATGTAGTTTTACTTTATCACCACTTGAGTGAGCTTCAGCAGCATATCCAGATGCACCACTACTATTTCCTTTAAAATATGTGCCTTTAGAATATACATATTCTTCATTCAGAGTTAGTTCAGTGTAAGTCTGAATATCAAACAGTCTTAGTTCAAAATTGGTTCCATTGCCGCTATATGCATTTCTAGGTGCAATAGAGTACAATCTAGCTTCACCAACTTTTTCACCAGTTCCAGCAGTAGTACTATTTCTTCTCTGATCATAAAGTTCAATTACATGGGTTGAATCTTTGTCCAGACCAAGTACAGGTGTGCCATGTACATTTTCTACCATTAAGACTGAACCAAGATCAAACGCAACTAAAGAATTATCAACTCTTTGAGTTGATCTCGGTTTCGGAATATCAATAACTCTTGATCCAACAATATCAATATCATATCCGTTTACGTATGCCTTACCAGGACCGACTGTAAGGCACATTAAATCGTCTGAGGGTACATTACCACTTCTAGTGGTTTGATCACGCTCATAGATGCCATCATTGCCCTGTTCGTCGTTCAAACACTCATCCATGGTGAGGTCCATGGGAATTACACTGTAATCACCAGACTCCTCATATGTTCTTTTTGCAAAATAGTCTCTAATTCTATTATATTGAGTTTTCTGCTCTGCTGTCTGAGTTTCACCATCATCAAGTCTTAAAAGTTCTACAAATGCTTTATCATCTGTATCAGTTATAAGTTTCTTGATAAGTTTTAATTCAATTTTAAATCTATCCGCTCCAGGAGCTGAGAAATTATTAAATCCAGCAGCGTTATCAAATAGATTTGTGTTCTCATTTGAATTTACAGTGGTCTCAATAATTTCGAGACCAATTCTATAAGAAGGATTGTTGGTATATTGATCAAGTATAATAGTTTGCTTGTTTACATTTACAAAGAAGCCACGAATAAAATAAACACCATCTGCAATAGAAACAGCAGATCCAATAGAAGTTGCATCCTGTGCAACGACCTGAGCAAAAGGAGATCCCTGAGAAATTGTTGTATTTCCATAAGTTACATCTTCTTCTGCAAGGAGAAGTTCACTTTCAGAAAAAGTAGAGAAATCTCCTTCAAGTCCAGAATTTAGATATTTTACATATAATGTAAGTTGATTATCTACAGAATCTGCTTCATATAGTACATTTACAACAGAGGCTGTTACTTTAGTAGTCTGTCCTATAATTTCTGTTCCAATGAAATTTTCAGCATATGCAGATACTGAAACACCAAGATATTCTGGGTTGATTTTTACAGAATAATACTCACTATCATAGGTTACACCACCAGGAGTTACAACAGATCCATCTTTAAAAAAGTGATCTCCAAATTGCTCAACTTGATTTTGGAGAATAGATTGAGCATTGTTTAACTCTCGGGCTTGAACTGGAAACCCTGGCTTAAACAGAACCTTGTAAAAATTATCGTTCTCACGAAAATCGTCAAAATATGGGGTTGTGTTTAGATTTGTCTTTTGTGCCATTGTTTCAGAATTCCAGTACTACTTTAATGTCTTCTTTTTGACGAGAGTTTCTCGCAATTGTAGGTCTATTATCGAGATATATTATTTCACCTGACCTCTTATTTATCTGGGAGTTTGCAATTCCATCTGTAAAGTTGACTCCCAAGTTGACTACATTGTTACCGATAATAGTTGTGATACCAGTAAATGTTGTATCAACTGAGGCGGAGAAACCACCATCAGTAGTAACTGATTCTGATGATGATTCAAAGGCGGCAAAAGATGATTCTGAAGTAACTCCAATATAATCTCTTTGAGTTCCAGTGGTTTTATTGAAGTATAGAGAACGATCTTGAATATATTTAATCACATTTGTCTCTTCATCAAAAGATGCGACATATCCAACAGCTGTAGTAGTACCCACAATTTGTTTAATGCTATCACCAACAACTAAAGAACCTGTTGGATTTACAACTTTAATTTGACCTGTAGCACTATAGTCGTTTGAAACGAAATTGGTTGTTGATCCAAATGATGTTGGATTTTTTACAATTCCAACTTGTGCAAATTGAGTATCTGTTGGGAAGTTTTTAGTTGAATCATCAAAACGAGCATATACTAGAGCTTTTTCTGCACCCAACTCCTTGTAAATATCATATCCGTGTCCTCTTGATGGTGGAATAATTGGGACAAGTTCAGCAAATTCAGTCAAACTACCACTCTGGACAGGACCAAGATCAACGATACCGTAACTATAACCTTTACCACCTGCAGATATTTGGGCATCTACAATTCTTCCGCTACTGTCTGTTGAAACAACACACTTGCCACCAGTACCATCACCAAGAATGTCAAGTTCAACGTCAAGACCGAGACCATAACCAAATCCAGCATTTTTAATGAGAACTGTTTTTAGTTGGTTATTATTAGTTTCAGAATCTCCATTTTCACGAATAACTGAAATTTGGGGATCTGAACTAGTTGACCAGTTGGATGGTAAAGTGATATATTCTGTAGAGTCAAATTTAATAATATCGGATGGATTTACCGTGAAGAGATATTTCCAAACATATCCATCACCACTATCACCAGCTCTAGTTGGTTCCAAATCTGTAAAGTTTGGTTCATCCTGTGATGAATTACCAGCAGGGTTTGATGGTGTAGCACCATTTTCAATACAAATATAAACTCTGAAATCAGAGTTCATCACATAATATCTTGCATCATAAAGTCTGGTGGATCCAGTTGTTTGTGTAAGGTTACTTACACTGTAGTCATGGCGATATTGTTCATATACATTACCCTGTTCCCAATCAATTCTTCTAATAACTCTACGAATGTTAGCTGCGGTAATTCTTCTACCGAACAACATCGTATCATAAGCATGATTGCTGTAATTAAAATTATCAACTGGACTTGGTGGTCCAGCAGTGTTTGTATTCCAATCAGCAGTTCTACCAAATCCAACACTTAAAGTCGGATTTGGTAGAGATGTGAAGATATAATATGAGTTATTAGAATTTTCGACAGAATCAATAAAATTATTGACGTTTAAAATCCTAAACTGATCCGTTACAATAGCCGCCATTACTACCTGTTGAAAGGAATTTTTTTTATTTATGCGTGAAGTTTATAAGAAGATAATCTTATTGAGACTTCCCGTATTTCTGAGACCCAAACCACGTCTTGAAAGTGATGGGAATGATGAGAGCCCAACGTCTACGGTATTACCGCTGACAGTTAGTGAAATTGGGTCAGTGGATCTTGTAAAGTTTGCAAGTCTTCCCCAAGAGAATTCACCAATATCTGTTCCAGTTGTAGTAGCAATTCCAACAGTATCAGTGTCAGACTTGATATTACATGTAATAATACCAGTGTTGCCTTCAAGTTGGAACGCATTTACAATATAGATGTTGTTGAGAACTGTTGTACCAACACCAACCACAGCAGAATCATCCGCATTTACAGAAGTCACCCCGTTTCCTGTAACAGTATCTTTTACAAAAATTGGATATCCTTCAAGTAGAGTTGGTAACAGTGAAACTGGGCCGGAATCACTCAAGTCAACTTGGAACTTGAGTGCCAATGGGTGGCTTCCAGTTCCAGTTGTGGTTCCAATTCCAGTAATAATTCCAGCATAACCAAGAATCACATCTGAATCCGTGAAAGTATCAGTTTCTGCAGCCTGAAGTTCAACAATAACTTGGGGATTAGTATTTTGATATCCAACACCCTCATAATCAATACTCACGGAAGTTACAATTCCTCCAGATGCACTAGCGGAAAGAATCGCTGTAGATCCAACACCAACAATTCCATATTTTGGTCTGTCTATTCTTGGTGGATTGGCAATTGAGATTTCAACCGCACCATCAGCATATCCAGCACCACCATCAACAATTGTCAAAGCGGATATTGTTCCTGCCGTTGATACTGTGGCAGTAACAGAAGCTGCAACTGGTTCATTTTGGTTTACGATAAATCCATCAGCAACAACCAGACCAGTATTTCCATCATCTTGCTCATATCTGAATAGATTTGCACTCTCAACGAAAATTTCAGTATCACTTGCACTGAGATCTTTAATAATCTTAGTGGTTGGCATAACTTGTGCTTCTAAAGATTCTCTGATTTTTGGTTGAATTTGTTCAGAGATAATAATATCTTTCTTTTGTCTTGTGAAACTAATTGGTCTAAAGACATCAGCGTCAATACCCTGATTTCTATAAACATTGGTTTCAATGTCAGTAGAATCTTTGATGGAGAAGATTGTTCTTTCATCTTGTGTGATGGTATCTGTTCCATCATATTTCTTGAGTTGAACTTCATCACCAGGTTTGACAGTTTCAAAGACGGTTACGATGAAACTATCAACTCCCCTTGTCCCTCTATAGAAATAGATGGAAATTTCATCAGATGGGCCTGGAGGTGAAGTAAAGTTGAAGTTGAAACTTGTACCACCTTCAAAGAAATAATCCTTTTTGGGCACTTGAACAACACCATTAACAAAGAGTAAGAGAACAGAATCCAAATCGATTTGAACAGATCTTTGGTTTGTTGGATCTGTTTGGAAACTTAGTGGATTTCCATTCAGATTTAGTGGGAATCTGGTTCTTACACCATCTTGAAGACTTCTGATAGAATCAATATAGTCAATTTGACCAAAATTCCATGAAGAGAATGTGTCATTAAGAACGTCAATTACTTCTAACTGGAATTCTTCATATCCAGTTGTAATTCCCGCAGCCGTAACCAAACCAACTGGTTTAAAGATATCACCTTTCTTAAAGGCAAATCCTGGTCTGGAGAGTGCATAGTTAGTAACACCAAACAAGTCAGTTCCAAATCCAACAGTAGCAGCAGATCCAACAATGCAATCAACTGATAATCCTTTTCCAGTTTCTGTCGTGGCACCAATACCAAGTCTGTTTACACCCTCAATCGGAAGATCTCCATATGATGGATCAGGAATATTAATAACTGGATTTGTATATCCAGAACCACCACCCACAATTGTAAATTCTAAAGTACCACCTGTTGAATTTGATGAAGTTCCAACGTTAACAGTAATCTGAGTTGCTGTTGGTGTTGAAAGAACTGCGAGATCTGTATCAGAAGCTGGATCTGTTGGACGGGGATATGGATGTGTAGATTGATGATTATCTTGAGCACATGTAAATGTTATTGAACGATCTGCAATTCTAATTGTATTTGCAGTTGTCAAACCATGCGATCCAGTAAATGTCAGAGTAAGAATTCCAGTTACAGGATCATAATTTGCATCACTTACTGTTAGTGTTCCACCAATACTTCTAGTGACTCCATCATCAGTAGCAGAAACGAATATATGTACATTATCAGGAATTGTTGCTGTAATCGTAGCAGCTGCACCAGAGTGACCAACCTCCTCAACTTCAATATCAACATTACCAAAATATCCAGATCCAAATGATAGATAGTTGAACTTGGCAGCCTCAGCAACTACACCACCTCTTCTTCTATTGGGAACGAAGGTGTGAGCAAATCCAACTTTAAATACATCAACCATGAATTGAGTATCTGAAAGAATGGTATCAATTTCATATGGACCAACTGTCTTAACTCCAAATACAATTCCATGGTCATCATAAATGTGATCGATTGTGGAGATTCCAACGTTAGTAATAATTTGATTATCAGAGGGAAGATCAAAGATCTTATATTCAAATCCTTGAGTACCATCTGGGAAGATTGAAGTTGTAATACCAGTTCTAATCTTACCAGTACCAGAAACATATTCATGATCAATTGTTGAAATTCCAACGTTGGTAACTAGAGTAGTTCCTGCACTTCCAGCGTTTACATTGAATATAAATCCTTGTGTTCCATCGGGGAAGATAGTTGTAGTAACTCCAAGATGTTCAGAAGAACAAGTAAATTCAACATCACGGATCATTACCAAGTCACCATCACTTAATCCATGATTTTCTAGTGTTAGAATTGTGCTAACACCAGTTGATGCAGTGTAATCAAAGTCATACAGACCAATTTCATTATCATATGCGAGACAAGTCATCGCAATACCAGATAGATTGATTACATCACCGATTGCAAGTCCACTATGATTCTTCTTAGTTGTAATAGTTGAGAATCCAGTTGTCTTATCATATTCAAAGTTGGAGATTGCAAAAGGAATGCCTCTATTATCTGGGAATCTGGTGGTTGTAAATCCAGTTTCAACAACTCCACCACCGATATAAGTATGTGCAAAACCAACAGGATTTACATTAGTGACAAATGTTGTTGGACCAACAATGGAGTCAACCAAATAACTATCAGCATAGGTCACACGATTTAGATGACCAGTGTGATCAACATATGTGTGAGCGATTGTTGAAATACCAACATTAACTGTTAGTGTTGTAGCCGTAGATCCAGTAACTTCAAATTCATCAATTACAGTATCAGGGAAGATTGTTGTGGTAACTCCAGAGTGCTCAGAATCGCATGTGAATTCAAGATTTGCAAGTCTTACAAAAGATCCAATTCCTATTCCATGTGTTCCTTTTGTTGTAATGGTGCCAACACCTGAAGACTCAGTATAATCAAATCCACTAATACCCCACTGAGTTCCTAGATCACTTGAGAATCTATCAGTAGTAACACCAATTTCTACTGCAGCTTCACTTGTTCCAGTTGGGATGTGAGGAATTGTAGAAACACCAACTTGTGTCTCAAACTCAGTTGTACTATTTCTCTTAGTTACAATATTAAAGATTCTACCATTTGTTCCGTCTGGGAAGAATGTTGTAGTGACACCAGCATGTTCAGATGAACATGCAAATTCAAATCTCTCAAGTTTAACTTGCATTCCAACATTTAATCCATGAACAAGATTGGTGGTAATCGTCATGATACCAACAACATTGTTATAATCAAATGTGGTAACACCAACTCGCTTGTTATAAGATCCAGCAGGACAGATCATTTGAAGATCCTTGAACTGGACTCTCATGTCCTTATTGAGATTATGATTGTCTGATGTAGTGACAGTCATGATTCCAGAAACATGATCATAATCAAGAGTGGAAACACCGACTAAACTATCGTATCCACTGGTACAGTCAAACTGAATGTTTCTGAAATCAATGAAGTCACTGTACTTGAACCCATGGGGGCCGTCAGTAGTTACAGTTCCAATGCCACTTACACCATCGTAAATAAAGTCTGTGATTGTTGTATAAGTTCCTACCGTATTAAATCCGATGATATCCGTAATTGTTCCAGCAGCATTAACGTTTGCAATTACTTTAGCACCAACTAGAGGAGCAATGCCTAATCCACCAGAGGATGCAATTGAAACAATTACACCACCATTTGGTAGTTGGTTTTTAACTGCATCCAGATCACTGATATATGGATCACCAGAAAGTAACTTGGTTCCACTGAACTCCACATTTACATTATCTTCATCAGATGTGATTGTGTATACGTTTAGTGGGTTGTTATCTGTGGATTGTCCTTGGTGAACACCGTTGATGAATAAAAGTCCACTTCCACTAGAAGTATCCAATCCAACTGGATAATTTCCACCATCAACAGTTAACGCAAATGTTCTACCAATACCAGTGAATTCTGGTGAAACATCATCATATAATTCATTTGTAGCATAATCATTTCTTAGATAAACACGACCACTGAATTCTGATCTAGTAAAGGGAAGTCCTCTTTCATCAGTAATGAAGTCACCACCAGCACCCCTTGGTGTATCTACAAAGTAGACATCACTTTCTACAATGTTAAATGCACCTCTATGGACAATAACTTCAGATTGATTCGAGTGTGTTACGGCTTTCGTTCCAACAAATCCTCTTTGAACATTTGCCAATTGGAATGTACCAACACCAGTGATTGGACCAGCACCAGTTGTACCCAATCCAACATTCTGGATATTCATGAATTCATCATCAATTAAGAGAATATAATCAGGAACCAGTGTAGAAATACCAGAGAGTGGAATAAATGTATTACCAACACCGAGATCTTCGATGAGAGTGTGTGTTACGAGAGTTCTTGAAATTGGAGCCTGAACAACACCATCGAGAATAATTAGTGATTTTTCAAGTTTCTTGGTTGTATCAATTAAGTGATTATTACCTGCACCAATTCCTGTTGGTTCAATTCCAATATTCTTGAGTGCAAAGTCTTTCTTAGTTGCAAGTTTGATATTGTTATTATCAATTCTAATTACGAATAGATCTTCTGGAAGAACATTTGTCGTAAATCCAGAGAAATATGATTGTCTACTTGTAGTCGCAGTTGCGACTGCAGACATGGTAATACCGATACCAAGTCTCTCCGAATAATATGTACTACCAACACCAACAGGAACATTATTTTCAACAGTGATTTGTTGATCACCGATTGCAGTTACAGTTCCAAATCCAGTTTCTGTGACAAGTTCTCTAATTGTATCGCCAATGGCAATGATTGTGGTGTTTGCAATGCCAGTAATGACTTTGGTGCCATCAGAGTCTCCAAGGAAGAATCTAAATGTGTTACCGATACTTACAATCGTAGCACCAGCTGCAACACCAGGACCAAAGAATTCATCACCAACTGCGATTCCAGTATTTGTACTTGCAGCAGAAACAATATCTACACCATCTCTAATATCACCAATTACTCCACCACCACCAGCAGTTGTAGAACCAATTGTGATAGATTCTGAATTGATACCAATAATAGTTGATCCAGGGGAATACTTAACATTTTGACCAGAGTTTAAGAAATGACTCTCAAGGAAAATATTTCCTGTTGTAGAATCGAATACAGAGGAATTTCCAGGATTAAATCTTCTTGCGAAAATTGGATATCCTTCATATGCAAGAGTAAAGTTAGTTCTATCTTGTGGTGTATAGATTGACTGAATTACTTCCTCAATGACAGTACCTGCACCAAACTCATCAATTGAAAGTATGTTTGTATCTTGATCTCCGTAAATAATTTCACTAAATTCTTCAATTCTGATTTGATCACCAGCAAATTTGCTATCTGGTTTGAATAGCAATTTGGCAAAGATTCCATCATATTCCGATGTAAATGTACCAAGACCAATAGCAGTATTTACTCCTAGTTGGGGATATTCGAGTACAAAAATGTCTCTTTGACCAGCCTCTTGAGTCATCATGACTTGACTCATGGACTGTGTATTTCCACTTGATACTCTAATTATGGACTTAGAAACACGATCAAATAGTGATGTAATTCCAACAACAGTAATACCATAACCAGCCATGGTTTCTTCAATTACATTAGACTCTAGTCTTGCGGTTCTTTCAGTACCGTCTGCCTGAGTTGTTAGTTTGAAGAATGTAGATCTAATACCAACGCTAGTTGTGGTAAATCCAATTACGTTGGATTTGACCAGAGTTGGATTGCCAACGTTATTATGGAACTCTAATTTTACAACATCGTCAGTTCCACTAGTATCATAATTTACGCCAAAAGTACCAATTGGACTATAGTTTAATAATCTATCACTAGTATCAAATCCATAATCAGCAATGAATCCATTTACACCATCATGAAGAACAGACACTTCAGCATATTGACGCTCAGAAGTTACTTCATCTAAAATTTCAACGTATGCAAACGCTGAATTAAATTCACTAGATGCAAGACCAACTATTTGCTCAGTAGAACCAATTCCAACAGATGTTGTGACACCGATGAGTGTGGTGTCCCCGATGACAACAGATCCAATACCACTTGTTCTTGAGTCGAACAATTGACGGAAAGCTTTTAAGTTATAAGTTTTATCTGGATTGGAAGGTGTGAATCTAAGATTCATCGTTCCAAATACTTGATCGTAGAATGCTGTAATTTCACCTAGACTTTCTCTTTCTTCTTCAAGACTAACACCCAATTGTGGGTTTGACTTGATGTTAGATTTTTCAAGAATGTATGAATTGTTATTTCCATCAGAAAGAATTACAACATCATAAACCTGATAAGATGTTAAATCAATAGCATCGGTTACAATAACTGTAAATCTTGAATACCCTGTTCCTGCAGGGAATGAAATAATATCTTTAAAAGTACCAACTAAGTTTTCTCTGTCAATAAATGACTCACTGATATCATCAATTTGAAGAACTCTGTTTGTAATACACTCAATATAATTTGTTAGTTTTTTAGTTCCAAACTTAACAGAGTTTGTAGCAACTTGAGTAATGTTAGTTACATTTTGATCAACATCAGTATCAACGGCAAAGTCGAAGAAATTGTTAGTTGTTACATCTGATTGATTGAACAAATCAATCACTAATGATTGTGTTCCATCCTCAATTGCATTAGTAGCAGCAACAGCAACAGAAGTGACTTCAGTATCTGCAAAATTCTTTGTTCCAGAAATGTGTGCAAGACGATTGACTGGACCGATTAGATCTTCATATTTTACAGGACTCTTAATACTATATGCCAGTCTTTGATAATAATCATTATCAGGAACGACTTGAGTGTCTTCATTTAAAAGACCTCTATTATCCAACCAACCAAAATTAATAGTTGAACCATAACCAACATCATAGAAAGCATTAAATCTCTTGGCTTCAACAACGATGGCTTCTGCACCAGAGACAGAACCATAGACTTTATCTCCAGGTTCTAATTCATATGCACCTCTAGTTTTGAAAATAGCATCTTCATTTGACTCAACAGTCAAATTAATCTTAGTTCTTTCTCCAGATGCATTAACTAATTCTAATGGTTCATTATTAATGAAAGGTTTGGGAGCAATTTCAACAAAGAATGTGGGATATGCATCTTTCTTTACGATAGATCCAAAGTTTACGTTAGTAACACCAACACCAGGAGATCCAGTTCCGATGCCAGATAGATCAATTGTGACTTCAGCAGGGTTAATACCGCCATTGAAACTTGTTACTTCAAAGAATCTAAATCCATAGTCTTTTGAGTTAAATCCATCACCTTCTCCAGTATATTCTTGAATACCATCAACAAATACTTCATCTCCAGGAGCTAATGGATTTGTAGTGAATCCTAGAACAGGTGTCACAACCGTTAGAGTCATGATACCAGTTTGAACACTATCAATTTTAGTGATACTTAGTCCGTTATCATTAATTAGACTGAATACACTATGTCCAACACCCTGAAGTCCAGATCCTGAATTGACAATATCTACAGAGTCAATACTACCACCATCCAAGTTGGCAAGTAGAGATACTCCATCAACTTGTTCATTTGTAACTGAGTTTACAAGAACTAGATTGGGAGCACTAATGAAATTTCTACCACCAAAGACAGGTCTAACAGAACCAGTTGTAAAATAATCAGTTACTTCATGGAGAGCTGGAATATCAGCGACTGGTTTTAGAGTTTTATCTACTGCAAAATCAAATCCTGGTTTCTTAACTTCAACAAGATTAAGACGACCAATTTCTTGTGATTTTGGAATTAACTCGGCATCAACACCAATTTCTGATGTGATTGTGCTTATTCCAGGGAGTCTATCATATTCAAATCCCTGTGATAAAATATCTATTTTGGAGATACCACCAAAAGCACTAGTTGATCTTGTCGTATACTCAATCTTGTCAACTTCGGATTTGACATATGAGTCTTTTTCTGGTTTGTCTGGGAGATTAATTAGGAATGTTGTAGCTGTAGTTCCTAATCCAACAACTGTTGATTGTTTGGAATATTCACTATCAATATACAGAATTCTTGAGAAATTTTGTGTTGCATCATCTGATTCAACCAAAGTATTGTCTGATATTTTTTCTAAGTTGTAGAAAAGTTGCTCTGGTAGATATTCATTAAATTGAATTGTGGCACTAGCAGTTCCTAGTCCGACAGTTCCTATTCCTATGATTTCAAATGCGGTAGACTGGCCTGTTCCTACAATTTCATTTCTATATTCTTTATCATAGAAAATTTTAAAATTATATCCAGACAAAGTTGGATCTGACAGGTCAAATTTAAGACTATTATTTCTTGTTACTTCTATCTCTGGGTTAACTTTAGAAATTGTATGTGATGAACCACCAACAGTAGTAAATCCAACCAATGTCAGAGTTTCTCCAGACAAGTCAGTTAGAGTTTCTGCAAGAGAGAATGAATCTGGATCACCAGAGAAGACAAAATATTTTCCAGTGTCAATACCTGTTGTTTCATCAGCATTATAGAATACTAAATCTCCAGTGACTAAACCATGACTTTCAATATTGAATCTTGAACTTGAAAGACCAACAGAAGATGAACTGAACCCAATTTGATCAACTACAACGTTTTGAATAAATTCTTCAAACTTAATTCTTACAGCCGTTGATGTTCCAATGCCAACAGTTAGATTTGGTTTTACCTCGAATTTAACTGTATCATCTTTTTGTAATCCATGAGAAGATCCAGTTGAAACTCTTGCAGTAAGTCTCTCAACTTTACCAGTTATTTGCTTAAAGTTTGATTGAACTTGATATTCATAATCATCCGAATCACAACTAATAAAGTTAATCTCAGTAGAATCCAGTGTTGTTTTAATGCCAATGGTGTTGGGACCTTTGTTGACAACATATACTAATTGTTCTTGACCACTTATTGGTAAGTTAAATGTTGCACCAGCACCAACTGTAGATACTGCGATAGGATTACGATCACCTGGTTTAATAATTTTAATTTCTTGATTATCAACGAATGGATGATTCTCAAGATAGATTGAATATGTTGGAATACTTCTATCTGTTGTTATGCCACCAATTTCATATGATCTATCTACTGCGATACCAGTAGTTGTTCCAAATCCAACTGATTCGGTTGGATTGAAATATACAACGTCATTTGGTTTGGAATCTAAAGTTGCTCCATCGAAAGAAAATATAAATTGACTTGGCTTGACTGTTAGTGCAGCACCAACAGTGTGTCCAGAACCAGTTGTTCCTCTCTTGACTCTAATAATATTATTAAATCTTCCAAAAATATTTAATGGTTTAAAAACATTTAAAACAGTTACAGTTTCATCGTTAATTTCAATTTCAGTGTTTGGTCTTAAAAACTCAGGAACTCTCGAAACTGGAAGATCTGTGGTCATTCCACCCACAGATTCTAATGGAACATTCTCAGTTAAACTAAAATCATCAATTGGAACACCAATCGCCTTATCACCTGCTAACTGAGCAACATAAGTAGAAAGACCAGATATCTTAACGATATTTCCAGCTTCAAGATCGTGATAAGTTGAAATAGAGGCAATTACTTGATTATCATTTAAAGTTTCAAATACAAACTTATCGTATGTTAAAAATTCTTTTGTAATACTTTGAACATCTGTTCCAGTAACCTCAAATACCTGAGCTGCAACTGCACCACCAGTGGTTCTAGTATTATCAAATACAACACTATCACCAACTTTATAATTTCTACCTTTATTAACAATAGCAAGACCAGTTACGCCACCAGTAGATCTTGATTGTACAGTAATATCTTGATTATCAAAATTATATGGTTGGGTGAAGAAGTCATAATCTGCACCAACTACAGCTACATTGTATGGGAAAGTATTTCTAATTAATTCATTTCCAATAAAATCAAAATCTTGAGTTAGTGATAGTGAAGATCCAGCAAGATTTTCTGGTACAATATTGGATCTGTAAGAATTTCCAACGAAATATGGGAAACTAGATACAAGATCCCCAGTAAATGAATCTAATTTTAGTGTTGCAAAATAAGCATAAGTTCCATTTGGAAATTCTGGAGTTTTTGTAAATCTACCATTATGCTTATCGAGATCACCAGAATCATTGAATATGTAATCTTCTAAGAACAGTCCAGATTCAAATCCAGAGGGTCTGTCTTCGACTTGTGTAATATCAATAGTATATCCAGACTCAATCAGTTTAATGATTGATGTTGTGCTATCTGGATCAGTATAACCATAACACCCATAAATTGGATTTCCATCATAAGCCCACCCAATTAGAGGTGAATGTTTTGTTGAATCTAAATCTTGGAAGTCTGCTTGTAACTTTGGATTATATCCAACAGCACAATACTGAAGTCCATTTTCACCTTTATCAATTAAAGCCTCTCCATTGTAGTCGGCAAATCTAACTCTGTTGTTAATAGTCAGATTTCTAACAGATGGACGTAAAAGTGCCCCAGACCCTCTCGAAACACCCTCAACTGAGGTGTTTGATGCAACATAGTTGTTACCAGTTCTTAATATAATTACGTCAGTAACATTTCCATTATCATTCACAAGTGCTCTGGCTTTACATCCAGATCCAGATTCACTACTAATAACAACATCTGGTGGAGAGAAATAATTAGTTCCAGGTTGTGTTACTAAGATATCAATAATTTTCTTATCAACAATTACTGGTTGCAATTCTACACCAGTGCCAGTTTTAATATCTACAGTTGGTCTCTTGTGGAAATTAAGTACCTTTGATCCATATGATGAACCACCATCATACAATAAAGTATCTATAATTTCACCTTTAACAACAGGTGTAGCTGTAACCACACCAACAGTGTTTGCAATTGATACTGCAACATCAACAGTTACTGGTGGATAATTAAAAGTATGAAGACCAGTTCCAATACCTGTGATTCTTTCGGCAAGACCTCTGTTGAAATTGGTGGGATTAGTTCCTGCTACACCAGCATTTGCAATTCTAAAATTATTGTCATCAATTTTTAAAATATAGTATTGATCCTCAGTTGATAGTTCTGGTATCTTATCACCAGATGCAGAATAAGTAACTAATTCACCTGTGGAGTATCCATGATTTTTGAAATTAAATGAATTGTTTGAAGTCGTAATCCCTGTAGTTTGAATAGCGACAGCTCTATTTTCATAACCAGATCCACTATCTAAAACATTAACACCTGTTATTTGTTTTGTTTGGTTTGCTGTCCTAAACTTATGGAAACCACCACTATTACTACCAGTACTAAATCCAACAGTGTTTATACCACTGTTAAAATCTGCAATACTTTCATACAATCTAAATGATGTTGGATCAATAATTTCAGTAAAATATTTACCACCAGTTTCTAAGAAATTTCCTGTGAAATTAGTTTGCCCAAAACCAGTGATAGCGATTGATTTGTTGCCGTTTGGATCATATACAACTTCTTCACCATTTCCAAAATTGTGATTATTAATTGTTCTAATAGAATCAAAATAAACGGAGACTCCACCACCATCACTGGCATTCTTTCCATTAAATCCAACTTCTCTGAATACATCTAGAACAATAGGTTCAACTCTTGCTCCAGCACCATTACCACCAGTAACAGTTATATTTAAGACTTGATCAATGCTAAACTCTTGTGGATCAATTAGAACATCCTGTAAAGTTCCTCTTACTGCAACATTTGAAGCTGCAGTTCTTCCATTATTATCTGACCCAGAAATTACTAATTTTGGTGGATTTACAACATCATAATTTTCGCCAGAATTGAAAACGTTAATTTTTTCAACTGGACCAAAAAATACTTTATCATCAGTTTTATAGTTTGTAACTTCTACACCATTCTCAAGAATACCACAAGCACCAGCAACTGTAGAAGTCTCAGCACCAGTATCTAATGATCTTATTAAAGAAAACTTTTTGAGAATTTTCTGTGGATTAATTTTTTTATTAACTTGCTCCTCTAGAGAAAATACATGACTGCCAGTATCTCCACTTAAAGGAACATTTATTTTTATATTTCTACCACTATCAATAAATGATCTTGCAACATAGAGTTTTACTTTGTTATTTGGGCTTAGAACCTCAATAAAATAACTTCTACCAAACTCAAGTCCTTCAATTGGATCAGTTGCTGTTCCAGCAGAATAAACTACTTCGTCACCAGTTATGAAAGGAACATTGGTTGGAAAAGAAACAATATTATAGTTGCCACTATCGGTATCTAAATCTTCAATAGATCCAGATGATAAAGATGCCTCTGCTATTGAAGATTCAACTTGATTCAAATCAATGTTATAATCAGGAAGAGAATTCGATGCTACATAGATCTCACTCTTGTCTTTTGTAATATAAGTGTTTAGAATATTTGATAATAGTTTATCATTTCCATATTCCAATTCAATGCCAGAACTTGATGCTTTTTTTACAATTCGTCTAATATCATAACCTCTTCCCTGCACCAAGTTAGTAATACCATCACCAGACAAAACAACTTCTCTATTTCCAGTAATAGAAACAGTAGCTAATCCTACAACAACATCACGATCACCTCTATTAACAATTTCAACATTATCACCATTACGGAGATATGCATCATCTAAATCTCTCTCTAATACGAAAACAGATCCATTAAATCTGTTAACTTCTATACTAGATGCCGTATTATACTTCCAAGAATTGAATGAGATTTCTTCATAAGTTTTTTCACTTGATGGATTATCAATATTTGCACCAATAGATTTTGTTCTATAAATTTCTCCAATCTGAGCATTATAGATTTGCTCTTGGGGATCAAATTCAGAAATTACACCCGTTAATCTTAATTCAACTTTTTCATTTGTATCTGTGGTATAACCATATACGATGTCGTTAGTTCTAATACTTGTCGTAGCTGGAATATTTTGAGTAACTCCAGAGCATCCTAAGAACTGAGTAATTGTTTTATCAGTATATGTAATGGTATTTGTACCACTGACCAAAACACCAGACTTGGGGAAACCAATTGTACTATCAACTGTAATGACATCATCACCAATCAGAACGTCACCAATACATTTTGATTGTGGTGTTATTGAAAATGTTCCTTCAAATCCAGGGGAAGGATCCTGATATCTTTGATAGAGATAGATTGTATAATATGATCTTCCACCTCTAATAGTGTTCTCTACTTCAGAAATTGGAGCTGAAGCGCCATTAATTTCTGTAGAATTTTCATTATCATCTTGGAACAATGTCTGTCCAGAAAGATTGAGTGGATTTCCACCACCAACCTTTTCTGCAACTAGTACTAGTCTTCTTCTGAATGATGCTTGGGATGGTTCAAATAGAAATTCTGATTGTTTTCTGACACTTGATTGTTGACCAAATAAAATAGAAATCAGAGTGTTAATTGACTCTCCAGTTCCTTTTGATTGGTAAAATGATTTTAAATTTTTAACTAAGTTGTTGATATTGAGATCTTCGTCAAAAGACTCATCTTCAAAACCTGGTGCATATAATACCTTTAGGTTTCTAAAAAATTCACGTAAGAATAGGGTGCTGAGATTGGTCACACCCATACCGACAGTATGGGCCTCTGCTTCTGTTTCTTTGAATATTACTTCGCCATTAGAATAATTACTAATACCACTAAATCCACGAATACATCCAGTAAATGAATTTGTAGTAATGCCAGTGTAATAGATTATCTCATTATTAATCTTAAATACACCATCTTTATTTGGATATCCCTTAGTAGATTCAACGTTAACAACGGTATCACTACTTGATACAGCTGATGTCAAAGTAGTAACGCCAGAAACGATATCTGATGTAATATTATCAAACTTTAGATATTGATCAAGATTATCAATCAAATCCCCAGGGCTACCCTGAGAATCTTGTGATTTGTAATACTGCTTTAAGAAGTCAACCGCCTTTGGTGTTTCTACGGAAACATAAGACGGTAATTGACTTTCAATAATTTGATTAACTTTTACTCTCGTATCAATTCCAGTCTCTATCATTTTACCTTGTTAGTTTGCCGTTTGAGTAACTTGAAGTCACTGGGAATCCGATTCCCGAAACTTGTTCACCAGAAGTAATTGTGTCCTTCACCATATTTATCGTGCTTTTGTCGATTGATAATTCAACAAATAAGTTTTCTAATCCAATAACATCATTGCTTTCTGGGAATGCCTGAACTTCTACAATTCCATTAACAACCACTGTACTAACTATGTTAATAGTGAAAATATTAATCTCACCTGTTTTGTAATCTACAACTCCAGCATTTTGAACTTTTGTAGACGCTACACCATTTTCATCAATAGCAATAAATGAAACAATACCACTCTCATAAGTGCCATTAGGAAGCATAGTTGGTGTATCTGTCATGTACAGAATTTCAGGAATACCTGCAACATTAAATCCTGTTGATTTGATATTTGCTCCTGCTGGATTTACATGAAACTGATTTCCAAAACACAACTCATATTGAGCTGGATTGTTTAGGATAGTTCTCATATTTCTTCTAATTTTTACTTTTGTAATATTAGAAGTAATTGCACTATCAGTGGCGTCAATAACATTTAATAATTTACTATATTTAAATCTTCCACCAAAATTATTAAGATCTTCAGAATCTGCAAATTCAGATAGTGTTGATATAACATTACTCTTTAGAGTGTCCAAACTAGAAACTCTACTTCCATTGTAATATACAAAAGTATCGAGTTCTATTGAAAGAATTTCAAGATCAACAATAGATTGCTTAATTCCAGCAACTGCATAATCTTTCAATCTACTTAGAATAATTCCTTTGTTAAAGTCAGATATAAAATAATCATTCTTAGGTTTGATTGATATTTCAACTTCACCAAATCTTGGTGGCGTCATTTCTTCACCACCAACCACAGAAACAGACTCGGTATCAGGAAAAATTTGTTTTACGATTGCTTCGTAATCACTAGCCGTAACCGCTCTGTACTGTGATGAATATGACCTAGGAGCAAAGTATTTAATAGACTGTAAAGACTCTATCTCAGCGCCTCCTTGCGCCTTCTGGTTGGTTGTTACTGTTATACCATTAGATGGTGAAATTCTGTTTTCTTCAGCACCTCTTAGAACCCCAGCAAAACTGAAGTTTGTGACACCATTACCTTCCAGTCCATCAGTTATAATGAATGATGCATTAATTTGACTTCCTGTTTCTAGTGCTTTACCAATAACACCATCACCAAACAGTAGTTCATATTTTTCATCTTTTACTTCTTGTAAAAAGAAAACTTCAGAAGTCGAACCAATTTTAAATAAAGTATCTGATTTTACGTATTCATCGCCCAAAGTCATGTCTTGAGGGCCTTTGACTCTTACCCTTAATGTATCAGTATCTACTGATGGATTTGGAATAATAAATCTTTGGTCTAGAGATGTATCAACATTAAATTTCTTAGTTGCGTATGAACCTTGATAAACTTCAATATTTGAGAAAGTTGCAGTTCTAGCACCAATCTGATTATCTAATGGATTATCTAAAGGTGATGTTGTGGTAATATCTTCTGGTATAGAGAATACAAAACTAGTATTTTTTGTGTTACCAGTGCAAACCAATCCTGCTTTTAGAGTTACAGTTTGACTTGAACCAGAAAATTTAACAGAAAATGATATTATTGACTTAGCTGCAGTTCTTGATCTAGGTGTATATCCAATATTTCTCGCTAATGAGACGACATTTTCTCTCAATGCGGCAGATTCAATGAAAGATTCATTGACAACCATGTTCGCATTGAATGCGCTGATGTAAGTATTATAAGCAAGCGTGTCTATCAGGACAGAAAAGTTCGATCCTTCAAAGTCAAAATCAGAAAAATCAGAATTTGCTCTCAAATAATCTTTGATTTGCGTCCTGATTTGAGCAAAATCTAAGTTTGCGTACTTTGTGAATGGCATTTTATCTGGTAGCCTCTAATACGAAGGAGAATTCTTGTGCTGGAATATCCAAACCAACAATATTATATGCAACAACGCATTCAAATTCATTTCTATCGGGCGCTGGTCTCACATTCACTTTAACATTATCGACTCTAGGTTCGTATTGATTGATTACCAGTCTGATTTCTTCTGCAATTTGGGTGGAAGTACCAAAATCAACAAAGGAAAATAGTAGATCACCTACTGGTGAACCCAGATCTGAGTCAAAAAACCTCTCAGTGAAGTTAGTTTGGACCAAATTACGAACGGCTTTCTGAATCGCCCTCTCATTTTTTAAAATAGGTAGGTCTTTTGTGACAGGATGAGCCTCAAAAGAGAACGAAATGTCCTTAAATGCTCTTGAAACCCTCTGAGTTGCCATTAATCGACCTAGTACTTTATGTATTTAGAGAGGTTTCACTGCACATCTTCATACCGACCTTCTTGAGAGTGGTACATGTCTTCACTTTTTTCAATATTTTCTCGTTCTTTCGCTGTTTTCCAAAAATATTCGTCTTCACGACCCATCCCAAGTCGCTCATAACCATTTTCTACACTGTAATATTGCGTCGAAACCTTAAAATCAGGCATTTTGGGATCAACAGGAGTCAAGCTGTTGTCAAAAATACGCATTCTGTTGTTTGGATACAGTGCATACTGCCCATTTTCCAATTCAATGAGGTTTGATGACTTATGTTCCGCAGGATTTTCACTTGTGGCATAGTCAATCACGTCTGGATCCTGGTGATAATTGTCTAGAGTACACACATAGGTGCCTCTCTGGATGCCGAAGTCGCGTGTATATAGTTCATAGTCCATTGAACCGATAAACTGCTTTTGAACGGCAACTACACCATAGTCCATACAGTTCCAAAACTGTAGATTTGGTAGATCCATATCAGGATCAGGTGTCTTTGGTTCCGAGAGAAACGCGCTGATGGGCAGTTTATCGTACATTGCAGCA
>Ga0213859_10000005_pt1 | contig 105718 bp, 133 predicted proteins | sample PICome_2_FD_160133 | JGI IMG/M metagenome (GOLD analysis project Ga0213859, IMG submission 160133) | Coastal seawater microbial communities near Pivers Island, North Carolina, United States - PICO304 | ecosystem: Environmental > Aquatic > Marine > Coastal | place: USA: North Carolina...
AATGAGTAAAGAGACTACTACTAAAATTAAATCCGAGACTCCCTTTTATACCCTTGACTGGTATATTAAATGGGTTGCATCATTTTTCGTCCTTTGTGCCATGTCTCTTCGTGGTGTCGAGGGATACGAGTTTTATGATTTAGTCTTATCGACTATAGGAATTACTGGGTGGGTGATTGTATCCTTTTTATGGAATGACCGTGCATTGATTATATTAAATGTTGTCGGTTTATTATTTTTATTACGTACCCTTATAAATATATTGTTCTTAGGAACACAATAAATACAATGGAGAAAAATGAATAAATTTGATAAGAACTTTCATTTGAACTTTAGTCCTTTGTACATTACATTTGCATTTATGCTTTTAATGTTATGGTCACAATAAATACAATTATTATTATGGAGAAACTATGATACCACCTGCACAACCCAATATCTTTGTTTGTAATAACATTATCATTGCAGAAAATGTAGTACCTGAACAAAGGTGTAATGCAATTGTTGAATATATGAAACGTTATAATTCCATAAACACTACCAGTGGTGGTGTTGGTGGTCTTGAACCAAAGGATGTAAAAAAACTAGAAAAAGAGACTCCTGATTTAAAAGTAAATGAAGATGGTATTCCCACTAATACCAGCATCCGTAGTTGTGAGGTGTCATGGATAATGGCAACCGATAAGTTTACCTCAGAAGTCATACAACAATGTAATGAAATTATGACTCAGATAAATCATTCCTATTATGGGTTTGAAGTGTGGAGACCTGAACCGATTCAATATACTCATTATACCTTTCATGAGGATGCAGAAATAAAAGACCATTACGATTGGCACATAGATTCTTCTATCCTTGCACGTAATACTCCTTTTGACCGTAAGTTAAGTATGTCCCTACAGTTATCTAAGGGTGATGCATATACGGGGTGTAATTTAGAATTTCCCGACCATGCAAAGTTTATGACGGGTGATATAAAAAATGCAGGGGTCAATGCAAAAACAGGTGAAAATATTACTAATAAACAACTTGCAAAAATAATGAGACAACAAGGGACTGCAATTTTATTTTCGTCTTTCGCTCACCATAGAGTCACTCCGATTGAGAGTGGTGAACGTTATTGTCTAGTCAACTGGATGCAAGGCCCAAGGTGGAGGTAAGTATGTGGGAACTATTTTTATTACCCTATACCTTATTGGGTTGGATGTTTAAATATCTATTTTCGTTAATGGTGTGGTTCACAATTGTTATGTGGATACACTATAGTGTCAAAGATAAATTTACTTGGAGAGATATAAACGTATTTAAGTATTTTTCTAAAAAACAAACAAAAAAATACGAAGAACCCGAGGACTATATACTATGACAATAGAATTATATTTAATTCACCTAGGATTTATTGGTGCTTGTGTCTATTTCAGTTGGAAAGCAGGATACAAGTATGGACGAGGTGAAATGTTAGAAGATTTAATAGACTTTAAACTCTTTAGTCTTAAAGATTTAAAAAATAAGGTGATTGGAAAGAATGAAAATACTAGGAATTAATATATCACACGATGCTTCTGTTGCAGGTATCGTAGACGGTGAAGTGACATTCGTCTATGACGAAGCACGTTTCAGAAGAAATAAGTACTGGGCACCCGATTACGGTGGAGACGAGTCCTGTATTTACGATTGTATCGAACATAAATTGTGTACGGATGACTGGGATGCGATAATTTTTGCAAGTTTTGACCGTAGAAACATGAAATTTAATCTACAAGACGATACTTTAATCTTTAATCGTATGAATGCAAGAGATTTTCTTGCAGATGTCAGTGCAAAACCCCTTACTCACTCTCGTATGCAAGAATTACAAGAAAAATTTGATGATAAAAATATTTCTTGGACTTCTGTAGACATCACCAGTGATAAAGCAGTCATCAACGACATTATGCGACATCAATTTACTGGTCGTGAAGGGACTGAATTCTTCAACCGTGACTTTCACCACCTATACCATGCGTATTGTGGGTATAAATTATCTCCGTTTTACAAAGACGGTGAGAATGCAATCTGTATTGTGCAAGACGGTGGAGGTGGTCAACCTTTTTATGACGAATATGCAGGGTATCAAGAGATAGAATCTATCTATTCTTGCACTCCCGACAAACTTGCAACACTCCAGTGGCAGAGATTGAGTAATCATAGACTCATTTCCGACCTCTCTAATGCGTTTCCTAACGAGTTAGACGATTGTGCGAACTGTTTAGAAGACTTTGAAGAAAAACTCGTAGACAATGCGACAGGAGACGAGGTGGACTATGTCTTTACCTCCGAACCTTCTAACGGTATGAACTTTTCTAACCTATCAGCTGCATTGGGAACCGATGAAGAAGGAAGAGCCGCAGGTAAAGTCATGGGTATGGCATCTTACGGTAGAGTCAGAAAAAATGTTTTCAATAGGTTTACCGTTGCACAACAGTGTGAGTTGGATTCATTTGATTGGACGTGTAAGATTATTGACAATGCAATCGAAAGAAATCCCGACACTAAGAACATAGTGTTAAGTGGTGGTTATTCATTGAACTGTACTAACAACTACAAGTACCTAGAAGCATATCCCGACTATCAATTCTTTGTTGACCCTGTTCCTCATGATGGTGGAACTGCTGTTGGTGCAGGATTATGGTTGAACGAAAAAATAAACGAAGGTGAAATTACTGTAGAGGAAAGAAATGGGACATCCAACGAACAGTCAGATTAAAAATGCAATTGATGAACTTCTTGCAGAAATAAAAAAATTAAGAGAAGAGGTAAAGGAAATAAAAAATGAGAACTAATATTATTAGAGACTTGGACGAGTGTTTAGATTTAATTATTGACGAACAACAGATTGTTGCAATCTTCCAAGGTGAAGGTGAATGGGGGCCTCGTGCATTGGGTAATCGTTCTATAATGTTTGACCCACGTCACCCTGAAGCAAAACAAATCGTTAACCAAGTAAAGAAGAGAGAATCTTATAGACCTTTTGCAGGTAGTGTCATGTTAGAACATGCAGACGAATACTTTGAAATGTTGCAACTTAAAGAATCTCCATGGATGTCATTTGCAATTAAAGCGAAAGACATTGCATATGAAAAAGTTCCTTCTCTTGTTCATGCAGACGGAACCTGTAGAATACAAACAGTCACTGAAGAACAAAATCCGAATTACTATAATCTTATCAAAGGGTTCTACGAAAGAACTGGAGTCCCTATGATATTCAATACGTCTTTTAATTTAGGTGGTGATGCATTAGTTGAAACTATCTTTGATGCAATCGATACTTGTAATCGTTCAGAGATAAATCAATTGTATGTACCCGAAGACCAAGATATAGTAATACCGATTGAACTAATACATAACAAGGATATATCATGATTACAATAAGTGAAAAGGCACATTCGTATATTAAAAAAGATTTAGACGAACACTTACCACGTTCTACTAATGAAATAGTAGGTAGAGGTAATGTACCTCATGCAAGATTAGGTGTACAAGACTATCAAGAAAAATGGGGTGGGTACAAATATTTATTTTTTGAAGACACATGGCAAGTGGGTGATATTACACTTGACTTTACTGATTATATTATTTTAGTTCACCAAGAACATGCACAACTTGTAAACGGTTTACACATAGACTATCGTGAAGAAGGATTACAAAAAAGATTAGACTTTATGAATCCTAACGATGAGTTTGAAACTACTTGTGGTTGTGGAACTGCACACGAGTTTGATAATTGTAAATTTGCAGGAATTGAAAAGAAAGAACCCTTAGATATCGAATCTCTACTAAATAATACTACTGTAGAAGAAGATAATGAAGACATCGTCAGCGAAAGCGAAGGGACGTAAACTACAACAGTGGTTTGCAAATGTTCTAGTCGAAGGATTAGGACTTGACCGTGACGACCTTGAGTCCCGTCCTATGGGTTCTCAAGGAGAAGATATAATCCTTGGAAAACAATCTAGAGATATTTTTCCCTACAGTGTTGAGTGTAAGAATCAAGAAGCAGTCAACGTTTGGAAAGCATACGAACAAGCGTCAGAGAACTGTAAGGGATACGAACCACTCGTAGTAATAAAACGTAATCGACATAAACCATTAGTGGTTGTCGATGCAGAACACTTTGTGGAATTGCAAAAGAAATGAAATCCTTTTTAGAAATTGTAGAAAAGAAAGAAAAAGTAAAAAAGAACAAAGCACCTATACGGTTGCTTGTTGTCTCTGCAAAGAATGACCATAAGGGTAAGAAACCATTTATCACTGCAGGAAGATTACAAGATGAGTGTAAGAAAAAAGGACTCGACTGTTTCATTGCTCACATCGAAGATGCAATTATTACTAAAGATAAAGACATTACTACTATTTCTAATCATGGTTCAGATAAAGAGTGGGTAATAGACGAAAACGTAATTGCAATTATTCGTGGTTCTGCTGCAAGTAAAGATTCATACATGGATTTAGTTTCTCAATTAGAGAAGATGAATGTCCCATGTGTCAATAACCGTGAGACGGTTATGATGTGTGCAGACAAATACTGGAGTTCAATTAAACTTAGAGAAGTTGGAGTGACTCAACCTAGAAGTGCATTGGTGCGTTCTAAGGAGACTCTACAGGAGTCTATTGAAAGTATTGACCTAGACTATCCCTTTATACTAAAAACCCTTAGAGGGTCTAAGGGTGTGGGTGTAATGTTCATTGAATCGGAAAGGTCTCTTAAGGCTTTGGTTGCGATGTTGTATAAGTTAGACCCCGATGTCGAGTTCATCGTTCAACAGTTTATTGAATCCGATGGTGATGTTCGTGTTCAAGTTCTTGGTGGTGAGATTCTTGGTGCAATGAAACGTATGCAGATTAAGGGAGACTTTCGTTCTAACATATCACAAGGTGCAGAAGGTAAACCTTATAAGTTAAATGAAGAAGAAATCAAACTATGTTTAGATGCTCATAAGTCAGTCAACGGAGACTGGACTGCAGTAGATTTTATTTTAGATAAAGATGGAACACCCTATTGTTTAGAAGTAAACAGTTCACCTGGCACGGATGGATTTGAAGATGCAACAGGTATCAATGTTGCAAAGACTGTTATAGAATATTATGAAGACCGTGCAAACTGGAGAAGGACTCCAACCCAAATTGGTAAGTTCGAACAGATATACATTGAAGGTGTAGGGAGAATACTTGCAAACTTTGATACAGGTAATAGTGCTAAGTGTTCTTTACATGCAGAGAAGTTTGAAGTCAAAGGTAGGAAAGTTCACTGGGAAGTGAACGGACATAAATTTGTTCATGACCTAGTTAAGATGGTTAAGTTTGAGAGAGGAGCAGTTAATGCTAAGGTCTTTGAGAGACCTATGATACACTTCAGAGTTTCGTTTAATGGTAATGACTATGAGGATGCAGAGTTCATCTTAGACGATAGAACTCATAAGACCACTAAGTGTTTAATGAATCAGAGATTTATGAAGAGAGCAAATGTAATGGTCAACCCAGCAAGGAATTTTGTGGTGACTGATTTTATAGAAACAAAGGAACTTCACGATATCGAGAAAAAATAACTTGACAAAGGTATAAACTTTTCTATATACTATTCATCATGACACAAAAAATATCTATACAGAAACGAATGCAAAATAAAGCGATTCTTGCTTTAGATGTTGTAGAAGCACAAATCGATAGACTTATGGACGAAGGTAAGTCTGATTTTTCTATGTACAAATATTTAAAACAACTAGACTATAGTGGAAAGGTTGTTGCATATATGAAAGGTTTTACAGAAGACACTGTATACGAACTTGAGAACAAAGAAGGTTGCGAACAGTTAGAAGAAGCATATTCCTTCCTCTCCCCTACTACAAAGAAAAGAGTAATCAAAACTTTAAAAGGTATGGAGAAAGATATTGATAAGTTTGTAGAAGAATACAAACCAGTCAGAAAAGTAAGAATTAAAACACCTAAACAGTTAGTGAAGAAACTACCTTACTTAGAAAGGTATAAAGGTTTTGAATCTATAGACCCTGAAGAGATTATACGTGCAAGAACGTTATTTACTTATAACACTTCTTCTAAGAAGTTAACTAAGTTTGATACCTTCGGTGGTTTATCAGTAAAAGGTTCTAGAATTACAGATTATAATGTTTGTGAAGAAAAGACCTTGACAGATGAGAAACTACTTGATAGACTGTATAAAGGTGGTAATATAATTGCGAAGAATTTCATGGATGAGATTCCTCGCTCCAAACTAAAAGAAGGAAACGATTTACTTACCAAAAATACATTATTAATAAAAGTGATTAAATGATACTTATAGATTTTACTCAGACCATAATTGCAGGTCTGATGGCACAAATGAAAATGAACGGTGGTGAGGTCTCAGAAGATATGTTGAGACACATGATTATCAATTCCGTTAGAAATTACCAAAAGAAATATGCAAGAGACTATGGAGAGATAGTTCTTTGCACGGATGCAGCTCATCCATGGAGACGTGATTATTATCCTCTCTACAAAGCAGGTAGAAAGAAAACAAGAGAAGCATCTGATTTAGATTGGACTATGTTATTCAATACTCTACAGAAAGTTAAAGAAGAGATACGTGATAACTTCCCATACAGATATATGTATGTAGAGAATTGTGAAGCAGATGATATCATTGCAGTTCTTACTAAACAATCTAAAGAACCTGTTCTTATTATTAGTGGAGATAAAGACTTTCAACAACTCCATAAATATGATGATGTGACTCAATGGTCACCAAATCTAAACAGAATGGTTGAGTGTGAAGACCCCGACCTATTCTTAAAAGAACATATACTTAAAGGTGATAAGTCAGACGGTATACCAAACATTCTATCTAATGATGATTGTTTTGAATTGGGTATTAGACAAACACCATTGAGAAAACCGATACTAGAAAAGTATCTCAGAATCACTATTGAAAAGGACGATAAATACTATCGTAATTATTTAAGAAACCAAACTCTTATAGACTTGGACTTCATACCACAAGATATCGAAGACCGTATCTTAGAAGAGTTTGATAAAACCAAAGTAGTCAAAGGTAAAGTATTTGACTATCTAGTATCTCATCGTTTAAATGAGTTATTAAATCATGTAGAGGATTTTACATTATGACAGAAAAGAAAAAAGGAAGAGGGAGACCGAAGGGTGCTCCAAACAAACCTAAGATGGAGTTAGTGACTGAGAGAGTTGAACTAACCAATAATGCAGACGTATACGAAATACTATGTCAAGCAAATATCGTTGCAGAAGAATCTGAAGACCTTGCAGTTCAAGGACTCCAAGTATTCAGTCAAAGAAACGGTGCAATCAAACCTGTTTTACAATGGGCATTTGACGACAATATAAAGTCAACACTACCTGAAGGTAAAACACCATACGGTGAGAATGATGCACCTGCATCAGACCTTGCAGAAACAAGTCTTAGATTTGAATTTAAAACGTTTAAATACTTTGTGACTGAACAGATACCTGCAACTAAGAGAGAACATATGTGGATACAAATGTTAGAAGGTATTCCTGCAAAGGAAGCAGAGTTAATAGATTTAGTAAAAGACGGAATCTGGCCGTTCAAAAATATTACAAAAAATATTGTTGAAAAGGCATTTCCCGAAGTTGTTTTTAACTAAATATAGGTAGGAGTTCGAGACTATACATAGAAATTATATGGAAAGGTCAGATGCACTTTCCGATGTTGGAACCTTTCTAGTCGCACACTCCCCCATGGGTTATTTTTTATAGGATAGATATATTATGGCAGATGAAGTTAAATCAGAGTTCGCACAACAAGTAGTCGAACCACCTCAAAAATCAGAGTTTGAAATGGTGCAAGAACGTATTGCAAATTATACTATTTCAGTCACACCAAACAATGCACAAACTATTTCTAGTATATTAGAACTAGGTCTTGCAAAAGGAAACTTTAAACTTTCTGAACTAGACTCTTTAGTTTCTATTAGAGAAGAAGTAAACAAAGGATTGATTGAATATCAAACTCAAGTCCAAGTTGCACAAAGAAGATTACAAGAATTACAGGAAGAAGAAACTGCAAGGATTGTAAAAGAAAGAGAAGATGCACAAAACGAACTCTTCAATAGAATGACTGAAGAGAGACAAAACCGTAAGAAAGCAGAAGAGGAATTAAGACTTGTAAAAGCACAACTCGATGCACTTTCTAATGTTCAAGGTAATGTCACCTCTGCACCAATCACAAGTGGTGGAAATGCACCAAGTGTCACTGGAGAAAAACCCGAACCAAATTTACAACCTAAACCTAAAGTGCCAGGCAAGACTTCTCCTGCATTCGCAGCTGCACGTGCATTGAATCCTGTAAACGAAAAAGAATCTATTTCAGAAGATAAAGAGTTATTAGAAAAGGTTGAAGAAACTAAAAAGTCGTTTAAGGAATGGGAAGAATCTCAAGAAGAAATTGTATTAGATGTTCCTGAAGATGCAAAAGGAACTGAAGACTTTTTTAAAGAAGTTGCAAAGGTAGAAGAAGAGTCAGAAGAATTAATACCTGAAGAAGATTTCGATGAAGAAGAACAAAACTTCCTAGACGAAGAGTTAGAAGATTTACCAGTAGATGATTTAGATTTGTTTGAAGAAGAGTTAAAGGTTGCAGAAGAAGATACAACAACTCAACCTACTTTCCCTATTACAGGTGGTAATGCACCAAATCTAAAAGGACAAGTTTCTGCACCTCAAAAAGTTTCTGCAGTCTATGATTCAGAAGAAGAACTCTTGAATGCAGTTCAAGACAAAATAGATGCAAAGAAACAAGAAGAAGTAGAAGAGTATGACGAGATTGTAATCCCTAGTTCAGACGAACTTGAGAATATGACTAAGAAACAAATTCAATCTGCAGGTAAAGAACTTGGTTTTAAATTATCAACTACTGATACTAAAGATGTCATGATTCAATCATTCTTAGAACAAACACAAGAGTTAATACAAGACCTACAAGATAGTGGTGAATTCGTAAGTGCAAGTGATGAGGGTGATAATGACAAGAATGACGATGTCAGAGACGGTGGATACTTCTAAGGAAGGAACCGTTGACTCTATTGATTTAAATAAACTAAGTCCAATCTACAAAGAATATTTTAAGGACATTCATAGTGATGTCCTTAGACATAACTTTCCCGAAGAGTATTCTATACTTCTCGGTTTTTTCCACGACATAAACAAAATCTTTTTACATAGAGTAGACGATACACTTGTCTTCTCTGCATTCGATATGGATATGGGTGAAAGTATTTGCCTTAAACCCTTTCTCTACAAACATAAAGGTTTCCCTCGTTCAACAGAACTAAGTGAATACGAAGACCAACAGTTCTTTGCAATACCAAAATACTTTTCACCTTTTACTGAGGGTGATAAGGTAGTCTATAAATACGTCAAAGAGGAAGGTGACATTGAACGTCACGTAATTTGTTCACATGAGTAATAGAAACATACCAATCACTGCAGTTGACCAGTACGACTTCTTAGAACACCGTAGAGAACAAGAAAAGAAACACTGGAAAGATAAACAAGGTAATAATCCTCTTGAATCAATTCTTACTGTTGAAGTAAATACCACTGAACTCTGTAATCGAACTTGTGTGTTTTGTCCTCGACACGACCCCAAAGTATTCCCAAATAGAAATCTACACATGACTATTAAAGGTGCAAACACTATTGCAGAAGAGTTAGGTGACAATAATTTTCAAGGTAAAATATCTTTTAGTGGATTTGGTGAGAACTTATTGAATCCACATTTCCCTGAAATCGTAAAGGAGTTTAGATTTAGTTTACCACAAGCAACACTAGAGTGTAATACTAATGGTGATAAGTTAGATGTTGATTATGTGAAAAGATTGTTTAAGAATGGTTTAGATTTATTGTATGTAAATCTATATGATGGTATACATCAGATGGAACACTTCGACACTATGATGTCAGATGCAAGAATAAGAGAAGACCAATACAAATTCAGAATGCATTGGGGTGATTTTGAAAAACATGGATTGATACTAAACAATAGGAGTGGTGTTATCGATTGGGTAGGAATTGAGAATGATAGTGTAGAGAATTTGAAAGGTAAACCATGTCACTACCCTTTCTATAAAATGTTTGTTGACTGGAATGGTGATGTATTATTTTGTTCCAACGATTGGGGACGAGAACATGTTGTGGGTAATCTTATGCAACAAAGTTTACATGACGTATGGTTTAGTAAACCTATGACTAAGATTCGTAAGAGATTAATGAGGGGAGATAGAAGTCACTCTCCTTGTAATAAGTGTAGTGTGGACGGTTCGTTATTTGGAAAACCTTCGTTTGATTTAATTACAGAATACTATGATAAACTTCGTAAAAAATAAAAACAAAATTCGTGTTTTATCTTTAGAAGAAACTAAAGAGATTTACACTAAGTGTAGTTATCGTGGTATGGTAGAAGACTGGGAAACTTTTTTACCGTGGACTTTGAAAGAACGAACTGAATCAGAAACAGATATAAAAATAATTTTTGTGTATCCCAAACATGATATCGATGCAATAGTAAGACAACGTGGAGAAACTATTTTTGTAAAGGAACCTTGGACAAACCTATGGTTGCAAAATATCATAGAAGAGGATAGTGTGTTCTATGACATAGGTGCAAATTGTGGTCAGTATAGTTTATACTCTGCAAAGTTAGGTTGTAAAAATGTTTATGCATTTGAACCAAACGTAAGAAACTTTAGTTATCTTATAGAGAACGTAATAGTAAATGATTTGGAAGATGTAATTATACCCATGAATGTTCCAGTATCAAATGAAGTATCATACAAGTCATGGTTTTCTAATTCACTTGGTGGTATTGGTTTCTCAAGTGAGTTTCATAAAAATGATACAGGAGTAAGAATTGGAACAGTGCAAGAGACACTAGACAATCTAGTGTATACACATAAACTTCCTTCTCCTACCATTTTAAAAATTGACGTAGATGGTACAGATGATTCATTGATAATAGAAGGTGGTTGGAAGTGTATCGAAGAAAGTGTAAAACACATTATGATTGAAGTTGTAAATGACAATCCTAATTATGAGAATACAAAACAAAAGTTATTTGATTTAGGTTTTAGAATTAACCAAGAACTTACAGACTCTGTTCATGCATATAGAGAAGAGAGTGGTAGAGATAGATGGTTAGAATATTTTTTTGAGAGGTAATGAGAGTATTAATAATGGGTCTGCCTGGTTCAGGTAAAACTACAATCGGTAGAGAACTTGCATATCATTTTTGTGTACCATTATATAATGCAGATACGTTAAGAGATAAACACAACGACTGGGACTTTACAGAAGAAGGAAGAATGAGACAAGCCTATAGAATGTCCTTTTGTGAGTTTGGTATCATGGACTTTATTTGTCCTCTAAAGAAAATGAGAAAGATAGTCGATGCAGATTATGTAGTTTGGCTGGATACTATAAAGGAAGGTAGATTTGAAGACACTAATAAAGTGTTTGAAGAACCAACTAAATACAATATACGAGTCACTGAACATTTATGTTTAGAGACACTAAGGAAAACAATAGAAAAATACAAAAGAGGAATACACGGTTTAGAAGAATATTTAAATGATGCCACAAGATTACATTCCTTACTTATTACATAAGTTAGGAGTAAAAGAAGATTCCCTACTGGAGGGAATTATAATCATAATCATATTTCTTTTAATGTGTGCAACAGGAGTTTATATAGCATATGAGATTGGCGATTACAGGGAGTAGTGGACTTGCAAAAACAATTAAAGATGTGTTCGAAGCAACACCACATGCAGGTAAAACATTTGAAGTCACACCGATTCGTTGTGAAGACATAACGTCTAACGGTGTAAACTGTTGGATATTCAACGGACATAGTCCGTGTGATGTATTACTAAACTTTGCACACCAAGACCAAGCAGAGATTCTATCCATTGCACATGAGGCGTGGTTGAACGAAGGAAGTAAAATGATTATTAACTTCTCTAGTCGTGCAAGTCAACCAAACATATCTAAAGGATACAAGTATGCAAGTGAGAAGGCACAACTAAATCACCTCTCAAACAATCTTACTTACAACTCCAAAAAGAAATACAAAATGACTACAATCAATTTAGGATTGATTGAACATGGAGACCTTCCAAGTCTAAAGAACAATGACATTGCACACTTAGTGTATAAGTTGGTCACTGCATATCCTTCTATTGAGTTTCCTGAGATTACTATGCAACATAGAGCAAACTATATGGAAGTCCAAGACGATAAAGAGACACTTAAAGATTTAGAGAGATACGTTAGATATCCAAACCAAGAGGTATAAATAATACTATGAGTATAGAATATAACGATTTCGGTTTTACAGCTATGGATGCAGATGAACTTGCATCTGTTGATACTAAGATAGTTGAGAAAACCACAACTGCTACTGAAGTAATCAAAAACTTAGATAACTTCATTAGACCTTTGTTAGAGAATCTTGCAAAAGACTCAGACAAAGATTACATCTACTGGCCTAATCGAGTTGACATTATCAACAAGAAAATTACAGAGTTAGATGAAATACAAAAAACTTTATAAGTTTTAATTATGGACAATGCGAACAATATTATAGATTATCATAGGCAACTTGCAAATATAGAAAATTTGAAAGATGCAAAAAAAGTGTGGAGAAAAATTCTAAAGATAGATACTAAACTTTTTCCCGATTACACACTATTCAAATCAGACGATAAAGATTTAGAGAATCTTGTTGTCAATACACTTCCTTCCCGTCTCAGAAAAAACTATATCCATTATGGTATAAAGACTCCTAACGATATCAAGTGGAGACATATATTCAAACTAGTACAGTATTATTTGGATGCACCTAAATGGTTGCAGATAAATTTTTGTAAGGATTCTACTAGACAAGGATTAGACGAAAACATACAAAGAGATATTCTAAATGATACCTTTGGTAAAAGTGTATTCAAGAAGTGTTCACCCATCACTTATGTTTATGGAAGTAGACTGATTGATAAAGAGACATACAAGAAATGTCTTAAGGGTAGAGTAGTTGATATCTATGGTGACACTATACCAAAAGTAAAGTTTAAGAGAAAGGATATTGACACTATGGGAACTTACAAAGGTAAAAACTTTTGGGTGTTTCAAAAGTATTGTAAACATGGTGGTGGTCATGGTGACAATGTAAAGATAGAAGCAACACACTTTGTAAATGATGCAGATGATTATTGCGACAAGAACAAAGACAATAATTATTTCATTGCACAATTAGATGGTGCAAGTTTAGAGTCTGCTGATTTTAATATCAGAAATCCAAATAGAATCTTTGTGGGAACTACACAAGAGATTATCAAACAAATAAAAAAAATTTAAAAACCCCTTTACAATCCCCTTCACTTTTTACTATACTAACAGAGTAATAAAACATGCCCTGTTCGTCTAGTGGTTAGGACACATGGTTTTCATCCATGCAACAGGAGTTCGATTCTCCTACAGGGTACCAATTTAAGGATAGATAATGAATGCGACTGAAAAGGCATATGTAGAACTAGGAAGAAAACTTATCACACTATGTGAGAACAATGAGATATTTAATGGTCAAGACGAAGAGTCTCTCACACTATGGAATGCAGCTGTGACTGCAGGTAATAAGATGATAACCTTCGGAACTACATGGACTAAGTTTAAATCAACAGAAGATTTTAATGAGATAGAAAAGACTGCAGTTCTTAGATATCTCGATGGTAAAGTTTAGGGTCGCAAGACTCGGGGACGGGTGAGGGTCAAGTATCACAAAATCCACAAGTATTACACGATTGATGTGTGAGACCCAACCCCCCTTTTTATAGGAGAGAAAGATGGAAACATTATTTTTTACATTCTTGGGATTATTAATGGTCTCAATGGTATATGTAGGAACACATATGAACACCCCAATGTTTTGGGAAGAAGACGGTTTAATTGATAAAATAAAAGATAAATTAGGTCTCTAAAAACTTGACAATGGGTGTCACTTTTTTGTATACTAATAGTATAGAAAATTAAGGAGACATTATGAAATTATCAGAACTAGTAAATGAAGTAAACCAAGAACAAGACTTAATGTTATTGGTTGGAAAACTATGTGATGACTTAACAAATGCGATGCATGAAAGATGGGAACACACTCGTGGTAGAACAACCCATGGTTATTCTGAAGGAAGAAAATATATACGTATCTATTCTATAGAGGATGGAAGACCTTCTTCTGCATGGGGTTTTATTAACAAAAAAGAATTCAAAAAAGGACTTGCAGGAATCACTTTCAAAAGTGGTGACGTTCTCAAGTGTGCAGGTTGGAATACTCCTGCCTTGAATGCACCAAGAGGAAACCTTTTCAAAGGGTATGATATCAATCCTAATTCGATGAGAATTTACGGCCCTGATTACTTGAGGTAAACACTTGACAATGCTATGCACTTTTTTGTATACTATAAACATGATGAGAAATAAGGAGACAATATGAGTTTACAGACAATCAAAGACGGAAATGCCAGATGGTATATTATTCAAACCCAAAACCTTGAGGAGTATGGAACTAACTTCCATAAGTTCAAAGGTGGGTCAGAGTATTGTGTGTACTTTGAAGTCACTCAAGAACCTTGGGACGATGAATATATGTATGAGGTTCCCTCTCTTACAGAAGCGTCAGTCGCTGCTCTTGTCATGAAACATGTCAATAGATATAATGGACTTAGAGGTTCGTTTGATTACATTACAGATATCAAGGTGGTAGACTCACCTTTTGATACACCCGACCATCCAACATGGAGAGGTACAGAAGAAGACCTTGTCTCTGAGATAAACAATCTAGAGGAGGTTGCATAATGGTTTCAATTCTTAGGTCAGAGTTTGGATACACACTTGGTCATACCGTGTTATCCAATCTACAATGTGTTCATGAGATTGCAGAGAAGTGGGTAATATCCACTCCAAATAGTACTATGACTTTTAGTAAGGATTGGTACTCACACGAAAAAATAGATGAGATTTATAATAATTTAATAGGAGACTTTTTAGTATGATAATAAAAGATTACGAAGTGTGTTCTCCCGATATGTGTTCGGGTGGAACTAGTTTACAGGGTTATAAGACTACTACTTACAGTAGACTTAGAGAAGTCTTAGGCCCACCAACCTTTTCTAGTGGTGACCCTTATGAGAAGGTTCAGACTGAATGGGTCATAGATGCGAAGTGGTATGATGCAAATACCGTTGAGGAAATCGATAGAGACGATTGGGAATATGAGACCGTCACTATCTATAATTGGAAAACCAGTGGAACTCCATTAGAAGAGTATGACTGGCACGTAGGTGGTAAATCCATCTATGCAACTGATGTGGTTGATATGATTCTTGATAACTATAATCAAAATGGTATCAATCATAATGGAGAAAGATATGATGAAGCAGTTTAGTTTACTTACCCTACTCTTGTTAGTAGGTTGTGGTGGAGGTGGAAGTGCTGGTGGGTTAACACTTACACCAGTTGACAATAGTTCAAGTCCACCAGTGTCTACAAGTGTAAATAATTTTAATATACATGAACATGTAAATAAGATTACCGTGATTGACGGTTATGTTGAAGGTGCAAACGTTTATGTTGATTTGAATTTTAACGGTGTCCAAGACGAAAATGAACAAAGTGCATTTTGGACTGGGGTCACTGAACCTTTTCAACAGTGTATTGAGGCAGATGAAAATGGTTGCACTCAAGAGATTACTGTAGACCCACCCGACAATTACTATTGGTTTCTTGATAAAAAAACAGTAGAAGATTATAACTACTACAAAAGTCTAGGACATTATGGAGACAATCCTCCTGCACCATGGTGGGAGACTTATAATGTCACTCCATGGAATGAGGGTATTGATGGAAGTTGTTATTATGGTAAAAAACTCATAAGAGCAGAAGTTCCAATAGGTGCATACGATTCAGAGAGAGGTTATGTAGAAACTGCATATGAAATGGCATATATTCCATTTTATGAATACGGTGGGTGGAGACCCGATGTTGATTTTAACATTACACCTTTTTTGAGTTTGTTAGAATACTTTATAGAAGAACTCAATGTTCAACCATTTCCATTCAATGAGAGTTGTGATGCATATGCAAATGATTTGATGTCAGAACTTCTTCTAAAGATGGATGGTGTCATGAATCAATTATCAAATGCATATGGAATTGACCCAATCTATTTTTATGATGACTTTATATTAAACGGTGATACTGATAAACAAACAATTGCAGAAAATATAGTTGATATATTATCTACTGCAGAGACACTCAAGTCTCTCATACAGGATAATGTAAACTCACCTCTTAAACAATACATGGGTAAGGGTATGATTGATACCGTGTTATCTAATCCAAACTTTACTAGTTTAGAAACTGATATCTTCTATGAAGAAGATGGTAGTATCACAATCGATAACTTTCAACAAATCTTAAGATTCTATTTTCACAATATCACTATTGATGGTGAAGGTAATCTTTTAGATAGAAACAACCAACCCATGTCTATGGATTTAATTAACGTAGTTGAAAGTGCAGATTTCTATGAGGAATCACTTAACCTGTTTGCAGAAAACTACATTGACGATGACATAGACATTACACTTAAGGATTCTATAATACAAGACTATGATGTAGATGGTAATTTAAGAACTGTTGAAGAGGAGATTATATTGTTCTCTGATAGAGAAACTAATTCTCAATTCGATAGACAAGTATCTCTTAACGAAACAAGTAAACAAATTAGAATAAGAGATTGGTATACCGACCAACCTACTCTCAATACTGTTTTGATTATTAAGAATGCATCTAACAATCTTTTAAATTATGATATAGAAAACATTGTAATGAATGGAGACTTGACTCAAGTGATGGATTTGTATTCTGAGTTGAGTGCAATTCCTAAAGGAATAGATAATGTAAATACATTACAGAGTTATATTTACGGTGGTGATGAACTTCAGATAGAAAAGGTTGACACTACTTACACTTACGTATACAGTTTTACTACTGTTGGTGAATACTGTTTAACACTTGACAATGCTACGAGAAATACCGTATCATATACAAGTGGGAATAATTCCCTAAACGAATGTTTAACTTTAATAGGAGACTAATATGAATACTTACAAATTACTTGCAAAACAATCAATAGTAAACGGTGAACAAACACTCACTGAAGACCAAGTAAGGTCTATGATGGGTGCTCCAACTCGTGAAGAGGAAGAGTATTGTATTTGTGGAGACAAGATAGAAGATTGTCCCGATGGATATGAACATATGACAATGGGAGTGTAATATGAAATATTATCACGAAGAAAAATCATTATATAAATCATTTCTTGCAGGAATGTTTTTTGGTGGTTTCTTAATGTTTGTTTTACTCTTACCAAGTAAAGTTCATGCATTCGATGAAAACAATGAGATATATTGTCTTGCACAAAACATTTATTTTGAAGCTGGTAATCAACCCCTTGCAGGTAAGATTGCAGTATCACAAGTTGTACTCAATAGAGTAGAACATTATGCATATCCTGATACCGTATGTGGTGTAGTGTATGATGCAAAGTGGAAAGAAAACTGGAAAGGTAATATGGTTCCTATAAGGAATCAATGTCAGTTCAGTTGGTTCTGCGATGGTAAGTCAGACGAACCAGTGGATAGTGCAACGTGGTTATCCTCTATGCACATTGCAAGGGATGTGGTACAATCTAAGTATGGAGATATTACTGAAGGTGCGACTCACTATCATGCAACATGGGTATATCCATATTGGGCAGACTCATTGAATGAGACTGTAGTTATTAACGAACATGTATTTTACAAATGAATTTATTTTACTTACACGAAGAACCTAAAGTATCTGCAACACTACATTGTGACAAACACGTAGTAAAGATGATTATCGAATATGCACAAATGTTATCGACTGCACATAGAATGTTAGACGGAACTCAATACACTGATTCATCTAGTGGACGTAGAATTCAAAGGTGGAGATTACCTAACTCAAATATGGACGGTGTCTTATACAAAGCATCACATATCAATCACCCATCTACACGTTGGGTCAGAGAGAATGCGATTCAGTATCAGTATGCATACGATATGTTTACTAATCTATGTGACGAATACACTTATCGATATGGTAAGGTTCATATGACTGATACTAAACTCAGAGATTTACTTGACCAATTACCTAAGAACATTACACTAGGTGAATGGTCAGAACCACCTCAGTGTATGCCTGACGATGTCAAAGTTAAAAATGACTCTCTTTCTGCATACCATAAATACTATGCAGTCTACAAAAAAGACTTTGCAAAATGGACTGATAGACCAGTCCCACAATTTATGAACACATAATGCCTGCATACGATTTTTTAAATACCGAAACAAACGAAGTTGAAGAACATATAATGTCTTACACTAAGTTAGATGAATTCAAAGAAAATAATCCACACTTAAAACAACAGATATTAAGTTCACCAGTGACCGTTCACGGACATGGTGACCGAGTAAAAGTTGACGGTGGATTCAATGACGTTCTACAAAAAATTGGTTCTAATCATGTCGATTCACCTATGGGTGAAAGGTATCATAGAAAATCTAGTAAAGAAGTCAAGACTAGAGAAACAATCAAAAAACATGTTGACTTACAGGGTATCAAGTAGTATACTGTAATCTATATTATGGAAAATCAATTATCATTATATGACTTAGAAAGTCTACAGGAGTCAATGACTCGTGTGCAGGAGAACGGTAAACGTTTCTATCAGACTCCCGAAGGTCAGAGATATCCAAGTGTCACTACAGTCACTGGACTACTTACAAGAGACCACATTAAGTTGTGGAGAGAACGAGTAGGTGAAGAGACTGCAAACAAAATATCAACCCAAGCAGCAAAAAGAGGAACTAAAATGCATTCTCTTTTTGAACAATATCTAAGACAAGAAGAAGAACTAGTGTTTGAAAATGTATTAGATAAATCTATGTTCAATGCAGTTCAACCTATACTAGATGAGATAACACCTTTTGCATTAGAAGCAGGTATGTATAGTGACTCACTACAAATGGCAGGACAAGTGGATTGTGTTGGTATACTAGATAGTAGACTTTGCATAATAGATTTTAAAACAAGTTCAAAATATAAAGAAGAATACATGGCAGACCCATGGTTCCATCAGATGACTGCATATGCAATCATGGTTGAGGAACTTACTGGAGAAGTTGTTGAGGATATTGTTGCAATTGTAGCAGTTGACGGTGGTGGGGTTCAAATCTTTGATGCAGACCCTTTAGATTATGTAGACAAACTATACGATTTAAGAAATCGATATAGAAATTTACACGGAGTATAATATGGAAATAGAAGTAGGAAAAGAGTATACGATATATCCTAAATTTAAAAAGTCGTATACTGAACGTGAAGTGTTTAAAGATAACGATAGTGAAGATAGAGTTGTCATTGAATCACTTTGGAGAAGTGGTGCATATATCATAAAGATTACTAATGAAGAAGAAAAAGAATTGTTAGAAGGATATATGTCAGAAGATTCACAACAGGATTTTATGGAACCTTGTGAGTTTGAAGAGAATGAATTTGTGGAGTCTTTTGATGAGTGTGGACGTGATGTTTATGTTCACCTTGCAGAAGGTAGTGAAGCAGACGAAGATGCAATACTAGAAGGTGTCGAAGAAGAAGGACACGACTGGTTTTGGGAAAATAATTATGATTCGTGGGATGCAGAACACTTCTTTAATTTACCATTACAAGTAGATGAAGTTGACCCTGAGAACAGATATAACTTGAGGTTTTAATATGGCAGATTTTTATAACGAAGAGAAGTTTACTCTAAAACAAGATTGGAATTGGGGTAAGATATTTCATAAAGCAGATGATTGGATTCATCAACAAGCATACGATAGTGCATATGACAATATGTTAGAGTATCTTGAAATAGGAAGTGAAGAAGAACTTACTGAAGTCCACTTAGACGAATGTCAAGCACTTATTGATTACTTAGAAACACCTTATTCAGAAGATGGACAAGGTATGGATATGAATGGACATAGTCCAACATACTATGCATACTATAGAGTCATGATGGATTGGATTGAAAACTTTGATGATGGTGAGGAAGTAGAACACGCTCCAATAAATTTAATATAATGATAAGTAGAAAAGAATTTACTGAACAAGTTGAAAAAATTCTATCACGTGGTAAAGGTGTAGATGTAATGTCTGCAATTATTAAAGTATGTGAGAATAACAATTTAGAACCCGAAAGTGCAAAGAGACTTTTAACACCACCTCTAAAGGAAAAGTTAGAAGCAGAAGCACAAGGACTAAACCTAATCAATCGTGGTAGGACTAGTCAAGGGACAATCACACGATTTTATGAGGATTAATTATGGAAGTAAATGATATAGTCACGGTCATTGCACAAAGTGGTGAATACGTTGGTAAGTTCAAATCATCAGAGGGTGGTCTTACACTAGAAGACCCTAGAATGATTCTAAGAGCAGACGATGGTGGTATGGGATTTGCAAGAGGTATTGCAGTCACTGGAGAAGAGAATCCTACTTCAGTCACATTCAGTAATTATATTTTTGTGGTACCAACAAATGAAAAAATTGCAGGTCACTACCAAGAAGCAACTGGTTCAATTGTCACTCCATCCAAAACACCTACTATCGTCACAACTTAATGACGAGTAGAGAAGGATATGATGCATACACTCTTTATCTTGGAATAAAGTTGCACTTCTATACAAAGGATTACGACTTTATAAAATACAATGGTAAGGTGAAGAGTGACATCAACTCTTTCTTAAAAAGAAAAGATAAATTTCATTTCGGTAAATTATTTAAAACATACAAACAAGACTTACAAGATTTCTACATTGCAAATCTAAGTCTTAAAGATAGTTGGGCAGGAGACTTGTTAGACAATGAATGTGAACGAGTTTATAAAGACTGGAAGAAGAGACAACAAAAATTGTCATATCTGTATGAAACAGAAGTCTCTGATATCCTACTTAAAAGAAATATTCAAAAAGTATTGGAAGTAAAAAATGGACAACATCCAATACTCTTGAAGGAATACATGGCAAAAAATGTTTCACTTGAAACACTATGTATCATGGATTCCATTATCGGATTCAGTTCCGATTGGGAGAGACTTATATCTGAAAAGATAGTGTATCCCGATATACATATTAAGATTCAAAAGTATAAATCATTTATAGATTTTGATTTTAAAAAGTATAAAAATAAAACAATAGAGTTATGTCAGTAGACATAAATACTATTACAAAATATTCATTTATTTTAAAAAACCCTCTAGACATAGAGAGTAAAAATAGAGTATAATGAATGTTCTTATTATGAAAATAGTGAGTGGTGGACTCTTCGGAGTCTTGATATAATGCGATACAATGTAATACAATAGGAGAATACAATGTCATCATTAGATAAATTACGTGCAGCTATGGAATCTGCATCACCTACAGAAGGTGCAAAAAAGTCCTACAGTGACGATAGATACTGGAAACCTGAACTAGATAAAACTGGGAATGGATTTGCAGTTGTTCGTTTTCTACCAACCCCACAAAACGAAGAAATGCCTTGGGTCAGTTATTTTGACCACGGGTTCCAAGGGCCAGGTGGATGGTATATAGAGAAGTCTTTGACTACTCTTAACAAGAAAGACCCAGTGTCTGAATATAATACTCAGTTATGGAATACTGGTATAGAAGCAAACAAAGAGATTGCTAGAAAACAGAAGAGAAGACTCCACTATGTTTCTAACGTCTACGTTGTTTCAGACCCTAAAAATCCTGATAATGAAGGAAAGGTCTTCCTTTATAAATATGGTAAGAAAATCTTTGAACAACTCAAAGAAGCAATCTCACCTGCATTTGAAGATGAAGCTGCAATCAATCCTTTCGATTTGAGAGAAGGTGCAAACTTCAAAATCAAAATCAGAAAGGTTGATGGATACTGGAACTATGACAAGTCAGAGTTCGATAGTGTCGCACCGTTGTTTGAAGACGAAGATAAGTTGAACGAAACATTTAGTTCTGCTTATTCTTTAACAGACATTATTGCACCAAGTGAATTCAAAACTTACGAGGAACTCAAAGAGAAACTCGATAGAGTACTTGGATTAACTGGTTCAGTAAGTACATCTACAGCAGAATCTGTTGCAGAAGACTTGGAAGAAGTGCCATGGTCTAATGTCAACACTGAGTCTGTTGCAGACGAACCTGTAATCTCATCAGCAGAATCAACCTCACCATCTGAGGATGAGGATGCGATGGATTACTTTAAGAAACTAGCACAAGACTAGTTTCTTTTGAGGGGATATTGATATTACATTATGTGTCCGTGTAGTCAATATCAAACTGGTGACGTAGGAATGGGGTCAATCAGTAAGGGAAAGGTACTTGGGGTCAAAGCGGAAGTATCGGTTAAGAGCGGGAATGCTGTAAAGTGACGGGGCGACTTAACACTTATTATTAAGAGAATATTATGCCAGAAGTAAAACCAAGAATTGATAGAAAAACTAGAAACGAAGAACCATTCGATAGAATGTTAAGACGTTTTAAAAAGGAATGTGACCGTGCAGGTATCGTGCAAGAGTGCAGGGATAGAAAGTATCATGAGAAACCTAACGATACACGTAATCAAAAAAATCAAGATTTGAAACGTAGAAAGAAACTCAATTTAAAAAGGTCTCAGTCTGCATCTTATAGAAAAGTAAGATGAGTAATTGGCACGGTGGTAAGGGTTCTAAGAGAAGGAACTCTGATGAAAAACTCTATGCAGATAACTGGGAAAAAATCTTTGGTAAGAAAGAACCCGAATTAAAGGTAAGAAAAAAGACACCTAGTCAAGGTGCAACTCAAGTCCACTCGGACAAAACAAAATACAATCGTAAGAAACTTAAGAATATTTAACGTCTAAAATCCTTGCAGATGCATCGGGATTTTGAAATGATGACCTACCGTAATGATTATGATTGGTTGTAATATTACTTTTAAAGTTATTCAATGAAGAAACTTCTTTATCTATAATACCATTTTTATTTCTTAAGTACTTATCATTTGAATGTTTCTGTTCTAATTCATTATTCTTATTTTCTTGCAACTTTCCACCAATATCACTACCTTGACCATTATCAACTGGAACATTATTTCTATATCTCATTACTGCAGCATCGACTGCTTTCTGCATTAATTTATCATTTTGATATATGTCAGAAAGAGGATTTTGTTGGTAATGATAAGCAATATTTGCTAATTCGGTTTGAAGTTTTTGTGCATTTTTATCAAATGTTGCAAGTTCATCTCCAACATTACCACCAAGAGCTGCACCTATAGATGATATTCCTATACCAGCTATCAGTGTAGCACCCTTAGCTATTGCAGATGGTATAGTTCCAGCTGGAATGAAGCTTGCTGATTTTTCGATACCTTTACCAGTTAAATAGATACCTGTAGATGCACCTACTGTAGAACCAATACCTCTTCCAACTGAACCTTGTTGATTTTTTGTAAAAACATCGTTTATTAATTTAGTTGTCTCTTCATCAAATGTTGTTTCACCATCCATAGTATCAATATCGAATACACTACTGATAAAAGATTGTTGGTCTTTTTGGGCATTTAAGTCTAAGACTCCATCTACAACACCAGTTATTGCAGGAGCTGCTTTTAAAGCTTTATCTAGTTTTAATGAAAGTGCTAATGCACTTCTTGGAGCTCTTGCAAATGCTTTTTCTATATTAGTAGCATTAAGTTTTGGACTATCTAGTAAATCATCTAAATTTTTTGTTCCAGTGATTTTATAGAGTTCTTGTAATAATCTTTTATTTGGTACTTGTTTATTCCTCATATATTTTGGTGGATTTTCTGCAGTTTTTAGTCCTTTTACTAAGTCCTTATATCCTCCAGTTCTTCTATCAAGTGTTCCATCATCCTTAAATCTTAATTCTTCAACTTTCGCTAAAGCATCAATTTTATTAAATTTAGAAGTGGTCTTTTCTTGAGCACCTAAATATGAACCTACATTTGTTGTTGTATTTGCACCAGTTGAATCAGGGTCGACTGCTGGGTCGTCTGTTCCTCTATTACCCATATCACCAAGGTCTTTAAAACTATCGTTCAATGCAGAAATAACTGCAGTTGCAATAACAGCACCTAAAAGTCCTTTACCACCTTTTTTAGCACTATCTTTACTAAAAATTTGTTTTAAGGTATAACCACCAATTGTGAGTCCACCTATTTTCTTTAATATGTCTCCTCCAATAAAGTTAAAACCAAACCCACCTCCTTCATTATTAGGAACTACTCTATCTTTTGCAAAACCCGCCTGTAATAATCTTTTTATATCACCGACATCATCACCCATCTCTTCAGTTTCTTTTAGTTCTTTCTTTGCAATTTTAATTGCAGGGTCTATTTCTTGAGATTCACCTGCGATTGAAGGTATGACATCGTCATTTCCACCAAAAGAAAATGCACTTGCAATCGTTCCCGATAAATCTTTATTACCAAATATCTTACCAACTGCATCTACTTTATCAACTACAGTGTCAAGTGTTCCTAACAAATCAAAACCAGTAAGTTCTTTTAGTCCTTGACCGAACATAGTGAACTTAGTATCTTGGTCTGCTATCTCTTTTGCTTGTTTGTCTACTGTTTCGTTGAGTTTTTCTAGGTTAGATTTAGAAGTATCTAAAAGATTTTTTTGAATTTCAAGTTCTTCTCTCTTTGTATCAAAGATTTGAGTTTCAAATTTGGTAAGTGCTTTCTCTTGTTTCTCTTTTTCTGTAGTAATCTTTTTAAGATTCTCTTCTTGACCTAAACCTTCTGCACGAATACGGTCTAATTCTAATTTTGCAATCTTATCTCTGAAGTCTTGAATTGATTTACGGTTTTTAAACTCTGTATCTGCGATATCTTGTTCAAGTTGCATCACTTTTGATTGATTAAGACTGTAATTATCTTGTGCAAGCTTGAGTTGGTCGAGAAAACCACTAGTTCCACTGAGTCTATCTAACCCTTCTGATAGTTTTTGATATGATTTAGTGGTTGTATCTGCACTATCGGAAGTTGCTTTTGCAATTTTTGTGGTAAATTGTTGTAATTCTTTGGCATTCGCAGCTGCTTTAAAAGAACCTTTGGTAGTTTCCCTCAAATCTGCAATAGTTTTTGCAAGAGGGGTGTTTACTTCTTGTAAATTACCTATGACATTCTTAAATTTCTTACTGAATTGTTCAGTTGTCTTAAGAATCTCTTGTTCTTTTTGTCTTTGTTGAAGATATATGCTATCGTCTGCCATATTTTACCTTATTGTTTACCGAATGCTTTACCAGCTTCTGATATACCGAATGCACCAAGTGTCACTACGACAAATGAAGTGTAAATTGTATCAGATATTAGTAGGTCTTGTCCCCAAAATGCAGTGATTAAATCACACACTCCGAACACTACCATTAAAAAGAATGAAATAAAACCGATAATTGATTTCTCATTGATATCATTTTCATCTCTAAACAACGAACCTATAGAAAACTTCTCTTTAGGTTTTGCAGCTGCAGTTGCAATCTGCAATTCCTTAGATAACTTCTCCATCTCTTTAATTTTGTCTTGAGCTTCGTCTAACTTCAAGACCATTTCTGTATACTTTGCAACGTCTATCTCGACATTACCAGTACTTACTTTCTTTTCATCACTCATAATTTGTGTCCTCTATATTATGAATCACGTAAACATAACGAAAGTTAACTATTCTGTTGTCTAATCCTTTCTCTTTCTTCCTCTAAGTGTTGTACTAAGAGTTGAACATATATCTCTCTCTCCCATGGCATCATATCTTCCAATTCTGTTAATGAGTACTTGTGTTCCTGCATTAACTGAAAGTTAGATTGATAATAACCAACTAAACTTTCATGAGAAAGAGCTACTAAAAAAAAGAGTTTAGACCCCTTAAAATTCTTTCTTGTTGAGTTCCACACACTTCGCATGAATACTCTATCGTTTTTTCTAATGACGGTGTGTTAATGTAATATCTTTCTATTTTATCTAATTGTTCTAGTGTTAGACTTTCAACAAACTCTTTTAAATCAGAATCTTTGATATCTTTAGATTCATACACTTCGTTTTCATCGAAAATTGTATTTAATCCATACATTATAGTTGCAATTAAACGGTCTTGTGCATCTTCAATCTCTTCGATTTTAGATAATTCACTTATACTTGGGTAATCTAATATTACACCTAATGTATCAGTTAACATTAACTTATTGTCACTATCATTTTTTGTGAGTTCAACACTATTTAAATCTATAGTTGCTTCTCCACTACCTTCACAATCAGTCACTTCACATAAGTATCTAACCTTTGTAGTTTCTCCAACTGATTTAGTTCTTATTTGTAAAAACAAATATTCTATATCAAATAAAGGAAGTTTTTTTGCATCAACTTTACCGAAAGTTGTGCTATCTATCAGTTGGATAAGTGCATTTGCAATATCTACTGAACTCTCACTTTCTTTTGCAATTAAAAGATACTTTTGTTCTTTAACTAAGAAAGGTCTATATTTTACCTCTCTCCCATCACTTAAATTGCACACATATGTTGGTGCAGTTTGGATTGGTAATCCCATAATTTACTCCATATTTTATTAACCACCAAATAAACTACTAAAATCTCTCAAAGAGTTTTTTAGTCTACTTACTTGTGTATCATATTTATTGAATTTCTTAAGATATTTTTCTGCACCATCGTCACCAAATCTAGCTGCGAGTCCAAGTGCATCTTGAATACCATCAAAAAATCTTCTCCCACTATTTAGTCCTGCAGGAGATACTTTATTTTTACCATTGTATACGTTATGTAATTGTGATAAACTTCCTACTGCATTTCCTTGACTATACTTTGTTGTAAAATGTTGATATGCAATTGTGACTGTAAACAATAACATGTCAGAACTATCCATAGACAGAGATTGTTGATTAATTGAAACTGGGAATGCATTATGTAATGTATTTTCTACTGTAATACTTGCCTTACCACCACTTCTTTTTGCATCTCTTCTTAAATGTCTTATGAGTACAGTTCCTGCATATTGGTCAGGATATTTAAATAATGGTTTAGAACTTGTTTCTACAGAATCTGTTGACTGTTTAAGAGTAGTATCGGTATTTGTAATATCGTCCATCCAAAATTGTAATATTCGTCTATCTAAAAAATCTGTATCACAGTAGAATGATATCTCCATTTGGTGTAAGTCATTTACAGAACCAGTCGGCATCATTCTAGTTTTACCCATTGGAGAATATCCATCAACGTCAATTGTTCTAGATGGTAGTGATGCATTTCTACATCTTACACCTTCCAATTTAACTAATGATAGGGGGTGGAAGAAATCCACCTCAAACTGATTAGACATTGCAGGAGCACTGAGATTTGCAATCAGTTTATCTACAGAAAAATTTTCTCTACGTCCTTCAGCAACAGTATCTGCAAGTTCCTTTCTCCACTCCTCATCATTCCAAGGTTCACTTCCAGTGTCCTTAGAATTTTCTAGATAATTATCAACAGTTGGAACTTTTATATCTTTTCCTACATTTAATGTATCAAGAAAGGCTTGAGTTTGTTTCGGAAGTGAGAAATCGTATTTTTTAAAGGACATATTAATAACTCTCTACTTTTAGTCTACTATCTCTGTAGACGGTATTTGCATTTGTTTTATTTGTAAAATTATATGTTGGAAGTAAACTTATTACATCCCAATCATCATATGGAACTTCTTTTATACTACTTTGTATTTCAGTAGTTAAGTATCTTTTGATACATGGTCTAGCCCATTTTAATCTAGACGATTTCTTAATCAGTTGATAACTCATTTGTATTCTAGTATCAACATCATCTTGTCCATCATAGTCTCTTGCGTATCTCAACAACTCAGACAATAATTCAACTCTTCTCATAGGGTGAATATAGTGTAAATTCAAACCATAGAATCCATCTCTTGTAAATTGAAATGGAATTACTAATGGAAACCTATCGTAGTATGGTAAAATATTTTTCCATTTTGCAACATACTGAAACATAAACATACCACCTATAAGTGGTTTTGGTTTGTTTGCGTAAGTGTCTTCTATGAGTCCTCTTTGTCTATCAGAAACCGTCATGGAACCTATTGCACGTCTAAACCAATTAAATGACTCCTTTGTATTTCTTTCAATCTCTTCAGGAGACATTTTAGAAAAACGTGTGACTAGATTAACCATAATACTATTTATATTATGTTAGGTGGTCTTCAGTCAATATTCTGAATTTTAATCTCCTATCTTTACAGAACTCTTCTGCGGCTCTGAACTTTGCTTGGTTTATCATGTATGTTTGCACTTCACCGAGATATCGTTTAGTTCTTCTTTTGGGTTCTTTGGGGGGTTTGAGTTGTTTCTTTGGTTTGACTTCAATTACTTCTCTTACCGTTTGTCCTTTACCATTGACATACTTGATATAGAAGTCAGGGAAGTATCTATGTGGTTTTTTATCGAGTGGAGATATGTAAGGTATGATAAGTTCTTCAGAACCCCATTCAATAATGTTGGGATTATTATCACAATAAACCATAAACCTTCTTTCCCATAATGAACGGTAAAAGATTTTAGTTGGGTCACCTTTATATTTTTTATAGTTCTTCGGTTTGAACTTACCACTGTATGACATAAATAGATAATAAATAAGTAATTTAAAGGTATTTATACATGTCATCTGTAAACAAATTATTATCAAAAATCAATCAAGCAACAACTGCAATCAAATCTGTAAAAGGAATCTCAAGTAAGATTTTTGGAACAGGATATCAGTCAGACGTTAGTAAGTTTGAACAAGATTCATTAGAATACCAAACTAATCTTGCAACAAGAGCTAAAGCACTTAAAGAGGGTAGTTCAAACATTACTGCATTATCTAGAAAAGAATCAAAAAGAAAACCACCCGAAGATGTTGTTGGGAAGGAATTAGTTTATCCAAGAGACTATAAGGTCGATAATTATATTCATTTTATAATAAAAAAGAGACAAACAAGAAATGGTGACACTGGTAAAAATGCATTAAGTGGTTCTGATACTCATATCTACATGTATGCACCTAACGTTCAAAATAATGCACCAAACGTTAATTATAAAAATGTAGAATTTGGTAATTTTTCAAGGGCACTATTAAATTCTGAAAAATTCATTAGTAGAGATATGGCAGCTGGTCTAGGTGCTGAAATAAACGAAGCATTTGTTAGAGCTTCTAATGCACTACAATTTCAAACTAGAGATTTTGCGAATGCAAGAGCATTTAACCCTCAATTAGAAATAATGTTTGATGGTATGACATTCAGAACTTTTGATATGCAGTTCCAGTTTAGACCAAATAGTGTAGAGGAGTCAAATGTTGTAAGAGAAATAATATACACACTTAAAACTGCAATGTTGCCAGACACATTTAACATTTCAAAAGAATCAGGAGGGTTAGGTGCTGCTTCGGAAGAATTTTCAGAAAACTATTTTAACACTCCGAATTTATTTGAGATTGAATATGTCGGGCCTATAAGTGACAAGATAGACGGATTTTTACCTTCTTTTTTAACTGCATGTAATGTCACATATAACGGTGGTAGTAAAATAGAAACATTTGATGATGGAACTCCTTTAATTATAGACATGACTTTAAGTTTCCAAGAAAATGTAGTTATGACTCAAGAACAATATCAACTTACCAATAAAGAATTTGGTGTTGACTTGAATGCAAAGAAAACTATAAAACAGGGTGGTGCGATAACAGACGGTAGAGAAGCAGATTATTTTACAGAAGGTACACCAGTCAGTGAAGATGGGAGTTTAGATTTTGAGGGAGGAGGTGACTAATGTCAAATAAGTTATATGAAAATTTTCCTACTATTCCATATAGATTATCTAATGGTAAGTTAGTCACTATAAAGGACTTTTTTAGAAAAGCAAAGATATCCTCATTTAGTATGTCTAGTGTTGTAGATTATGAATATTATGAATTATCTGAAGGTGATAGACCTGATGTAGTTGCAACTAAATTATATGGTGACGGTGATTTACACTGGGTTCTTTTCTTAGTAAATGATATGGAAAATTATTATGATTGGTATCTAAGTTCAGAAGAATTTGAAAATCATATTGATTCGTTTTACAAAGGTCAATACTTAACCTTTGCAAACAGAGAAGATGTTGTTCAATATCCAAACTTTGATAATCAAGGGAATCTACTCAACACACGAAAATACCTATTAGGTGAAAAAGTCACAACACTAAAAGGGACTGGACATATCTTAGAGGTTGACCCTTTAAATAAAAGAGTAAGAGTTGAAAGTAGTCTATGGGAAAGTGGTGAGACATTAGTGGGTAAAAATAAATCTTCTCAAATCGTAAGTGTTATAGAACCTAGAGACGTTATATCACATTATGAAAACTCAGAGGGTATGAAAACTAATGTACCAACTAGTGGATATTCAAGTGTATCGTTGTGGCAAAGAGAGTTTGACCTAAACGAAGAAAAACGAAAAATAAAAATTATAAAACCAAGTTCAATATCAAGAGTCATTACAGAATTTGAAAAATTAATGTCAATTTAATATGGAAACAGTAAACCATCAAGAATATGGTAAAGTCGTTTTAGAAGAGATTTCGATACAGTATCAAAATCAAGAAGAAGATAAAATAGATATTTTACCTCTTGCAAATAGTCTATCTTTGTATGAAAGTATATACAGTAAATATACTACTGGATATATATCAGTGATTGACGGAAGAAATTTAATTAAGAACCTTTCTTTAATTGGTCAAGAAATTATTAAAGTAAGATACAAATTACCTTATAATTCAGAAGTAATAGATAGAAAGTTTAGAATTTATAAAATTTCAGAAATAGTAAAGGCAGACGAAATACTACAGCTATATAATATACACTTCTGCGATTCAAATGCATTTAGAAGTAAAGAAGAAAGAATAAGTAAAACTCTTAGAGGTTCACATAAAGATATGATTGAATCTCTATTTACAGATTTAGAAATATCTGAAGAAGTACAAAACATAGAGGAAACTGAAGGTGATAAAAATCAGTTTATAGTTCCAAATTGGTCTATCAATAAAACACTTGATTGGATAGTAAATAATGCAAGTCCTGTAAATAAAGATAGTTATAAAAATTCTATGTTTTTATATCAAACTTTAGATGGAGGGTATCATTTTAAATCTATCAATACTATGATAAGAGAAACATATCCACATGTGTTCAGTCACACACCAAAAATTAATAACACTAATTTATCTGAAGAAGAAAAAAATCGTACAATTTTACAAATTACAAAACCACAAGAGTTTGACACATTACATGGTGTCTCCACTGGTACGTATTCTTCTATGTTAAAAGTCTACGACCCTATAAGAAAGATAGAAGAGATAAATGTTTATGATATTAAAGATACTGCAAATAGAAGAAATGAAGTGAGTGAAAGTACTGCAGACTCAGAAACTAAGGGTTCTGTAATTAAACCTCTTGTTTCTTCAGATGAAGATACAGGTCGTTATGGAGAAAAACCTTTTACAAAGAGAAAATTTAATACAACTATTTTAAATGATTACACAACAACTCACGCATTTAGTAATTCTAAGAAATTAACAGATAACGAATCAATCGAAGGTGTTAAAAATAAAGATAACAGTCGTTTAGAAAGACATTCATTAATGGGTGTATTACAACAAAATCTTATAGAAGTAATAGTTCCTTTACAAACAGAAATTCAGGTAGGACAAAAAATACAATTTGCATTACCATTAGGACAAGTGTCTGTTGGTGAATCAAAGTCAAAACTAGTTGAAGATTCAACTTATTTAATTATGTCTCTTGCAACACATATAAATGCAATTACAAAATCAGGGACTACAAATCTAGAATGTTCAAAAGAAAGTAGAGTAATTAAGGGAGATATTGACACTACCGAATTAGTGAAAGAAATAACAATAGCAGGACAAACATGATACATTATTACGGAATAGTTGAAGATAGAAATGACCCTCTTGAAATAGGAAGAGTAAGAGTTCGTATTCATGGTTTACATACAGAAAATAAATCACTAATTGCAACACCCGACCTTCCATGGTCTCAAGTGATTCTTCCTACAACCTCTGCAGGACTTTCAGGATTTGGAACACAACACGGTTTAGTTGAGGGGTCTACAGTCGTAGGTTTCTTTAGAGATGAAACTGATATGCAAGACTTTATTGTCTTAGGGTCAGTTGCAGGTATTCCTGCAAAGGGATATTTAGAGGATGAAAAAGATGAATTGAAAGATAGAAAGCCTGATGATGGTTTTAATGACCCTAGACGATTATCTTCAGGTGCATATAATTCAACACCCGATGGTAAAAACTCAGACGAGTCAGGTGGTAAAAGACCTTTTGGATTGGAACATGGTTTAGACACTGCACCTATTAAACCTGAAAAAGTAGAAATAAAATATGACGGTAAAGGTTCTACTATCACAAACCCAACACTTACTGAAAAAGACTTACCCCATTATCCTCTCTATGTTGATGAATCAGATATATCAAAGTATGCAAGAGGTGAAGAGGATTACACTTCGAGAGACACTAGTAGTGCAAACGGTATCAAGTCAAACGCAAAACCAGTTTATCCATACAACAAAGTTTTAGAATCTGAATCAGGTCACGGAATAGAAATTGATGATACTAGAGATGCAGAAAGAATTGCAGTTGAACATAGGTCAGGAACATTTACAGAAATTCATCCTGATGGTTCTCAAGTAAGTAGAATTGTAAACGATAGATATACTATAGTATGTAAGGACGATGAAGTTTATATTGGTGGAAAGGTCAATGTAAAAATACTTGGAGATGCAAAAATAGATGTTGGTGGAGATGCAACAATGGACGTGACTGGTAAAACAAATGTCACATCTATAGAAGATATGACATTTACTGCACCCAATATCAAATTATATGGTAATGTAATAAAACTTAATTCATAATGGCAGGATTTACAGTACAAACTCCAACTGCATTCGGGTGTCCACCTGATACTATCTTTTCTTTACCAACAAAAGAAGAATTAGTAAATGCATTTAATAAGATTGCACAAATTCCAAGTAAACTTAGAGTGTATCTAGTGCAACATGGAAAAGAACTTGCACAAGATGTAATTGATGAAATAAACGCAGTCATAAAAAAGGTCGAAGACTTTATAGACAAAGTTCAAAAACTTCTCAGTCCTTATTGGAGTGCAGGAAAAATACGAGAATGGCAAAAAGAAGCCGCAGATGCATTCGATGAAATCATAAAAGAGTTTCACACTTACATACCAACAAAGATTGCAGAACTCATAATGAAATTAGTTCCAATAGATTTGATATTTAAGTTTGGTGGTCTTGCAATTAACATTATTAGAATCTTTGACCCAACATATCAATCAGAAATAAGAGCTCAAATTGCAGAAAGGATTGATTACTTTTTTAATCTTGTTCCAAATAAAATTAAAGGTTGGAATGAAGAGTTTGGTATATTATGTAATGAGTGGAAAGCAAAATTAACTTGGTCATATATCAAAACAGAAATATCTAAGTATCTAAACAATACACTTCATGCAGTGTTTGGAAAACTGATTGATATTTTTGACGAGATATGGGACTTATTGGGTTTACCAAGTCTTGTAGGTTTATTAACCATGCCTGATATTGCAACACTTATCAACAATGCGATACAAAGTTTTATGGAAAAGAGACGTGAAATCTTAGAAAAATTAAAAGATACAAGTCTCACACAACTTGCAAGAGAAAAACTAATAGAAGAGTACGAAAAAATTAGTGAAAAAATTGGTGAAGCATTAGATAAGATATCAGTATTTGGATTTAATATAGTTTCAATCATTGGTGGTAAAATTGATACTACTGTTGAAATGTTAGAACAAAAAATTGCAGAAATCAAACTTGCATTTGAAGACTTCATGCAAAACTGGCAAAAGAAATTACTCTTTGATTGGGTGAAGATTGTTAAAAAGTTCTTCAGTGCAATTGGTTTAGGTAGTATATTCAAATGGTTGTTCTTTACATTTTGCGATTTCTTAAAACTATTAGGATTCCCTCCTTCTATACCTGCGATACCAACAATTGCAGGTGTCATGACTGTTGAAAATACATTTCCAAATAATGATATTACAGATAGACTAAATGAAATAGATACTGCAACTCTAAGAGAAGGTGGTCAATCAAATTATATTAGTGCAACAGACGAAGGAAACGATGAAGGACTTGCAGTTTACACTGCAGACGGTAATACAGATAGATTCAATCTCCCAAGTGGTAGTGGAGATGTGTATGTATTTAAAGACGGAGTCAGACAAACAGTCTTTGCAGGGTTTGGACAAGTATTTTTTATGGACGGACAGGTAAGATTTAGAAACACTCCTGAACAAGGTGCATTAATTTCAGTAATTAGGTAATTACAGTTCTTACAACTGTATAAATAGTATTATGACCGAATATGTAAACAACGGAAAAACAGTTTCCTCTGAAAATATCTATTCAGATTTGAATCTTTCATTTACACCACATCCAATCACGGGTGATATTACAAGAAAGACTGATGTAGATGCAGTAAAAAGGTCAGTAAGAAATATAGTCTCTACTAATTCATACGAGAGACCATTTAAACCCAATTTTGGTGTAAATTTAAGAAATAAATTGTTTGAATTGGATACATCTGTATTCGGAAAAGGACGTGTTGCAAATGATATTGCACGTCAGATAGAAATTCACGAACCTAGAGTAAGAAATGTAAAGGTAGTATTAAACGAAGTGAATCGTAATGAACTGAGTATGCAGATAAGTTTTAAAGTTATAAACAGTTTAGAAACAGAAGAATTAGAATATGTACTTACAAGGACACGATAATGGCAGTTAAAAGTTCACAATTAAATATTACAGATTTAGATTTTGAGGATATTTCTTTAAATCTTAGAAATTATCTAAAAGGACAAGACCAATTTAAGGACTATGACTTTGATGGTTCTTCTATGTCCATATTGGTAGACTTACTTGCATATGCATCACACATAGGTGCAGTGAACACAAACATTGCAGCTTCAGAGTTATTCTTAGACTCTGCACAAATTAGAAAGAACGTTGTTTCCCGTGCAAAAGATTTAGGGTTTGTTCCTCAATCAGAAACAGGTGCAACTGCAATTGTAGATATTACACTTAGTGGTGTAAAAAATCCTGATGACACTTATCCAACAACAGTTGAAATGTCATTAAACAGAGGTTCACTATTTCAATCTACTTTTGATGGGACTACATACGATTTCATAGTTCCAACAACAATCAAACCAACACAAAGTGGAGACACATACATTTATAACAACGTACAATTAGTACAAGGTACTTATGCATCAGATACTTTTGTTTATGATACACAACTTCCTAATCCGAAGTTTGTACTCACTAACAAAAGAGTAGACAAATCTAGAATACAAGTCTCTGTAAATTCAAATGGGGTGACTTCAACTTATGCATTGTCCACTAACATATCTAATATCACAACAACATCTAAAGTGTTTTATGAACAAGAGAACGAAGACGGGTTTAGAGAAATCTATTTTGGTGATGGTGTATTAGGTCAACAATTATTAGACGGTGATATTATTACAGTCACATATATCGTAGTAGACCCAACTCATGCAAATGGTGCTAGAACATTTGCAATGATTAATGCAATTAATGGTTTTTCAAATGTTCAAACAGTTGCAACCTCAATTGCACAAGGTGGTGCAGAAAAAGAATCGATAGAGTCTATCAAATTTAAAGCAAACAAATTCTATACTTCACAAAACAGACTTGTGACACTCAACGACTATAAAGCAAAAGTATCAGAATATTATCCAAATGCAGATGCAGTTGCAGTGTGGGGTGGTGAAGATAACAACCCACCTGAGTATGGTAAAATCTTTGTTGCACTTAAACCTAAAAACTCTGATTACTTATCCAATACAGAAAAGAAAGAAGTGGTCAGAAAACTAAATGCATTGAATATGTTAACAGTAAGACCAACTATTGTCGACCCCGAAATTATTAAGATACTTATATCTTCAACATTTAAATACAATGCAAACGCAACAACTTTATCACAAGGTGAATTAGAAACAGTTGTAATTAATGCAATTAATACTTTTGATAATCAGAATTTAAGTAATTTTGATTCTATCTTTAGACATTCAAATCTAATTAAGACTATAGATGAATCAAACGATGCAATCTTATCTAACACAACAAACATAAGATTGAAAAAATCACAAAAAGTTTTTACAGACACTGCAAGAGGTGTGACTGTTGAGTTTGGAAACGGACTCTTCAACCCTCACGTAGGTCATAATAAAATGGGTGGTGGTATTATAGTCACCACTGGTTTCAAAGTTTCAGGAGATTCAGTAAATACTCAGTATTTCGATGATGACGGTGAAGGAAATCTAAGAAGATATTACCTTTCAGGGTCAACAAGAATCTATCAGGATAATTCTGCAGGTACTGTAGATTATGCAACTGGAAAAATATCAATCAACTCTATCTTCTTCACCTCAGTGGTGAATGTAGATAGTACGATTGACTTTACCGTTATCCCTAATAGTTTGGATGTGGTTGCAACTAGAGGTAATCTAGTTGATATCGACCAACAATCTATTACGGTGAAAGGTGAAATAGACACCATCGCAAGTGGTGAATCGAGTGCTGGAGTTGGTTATACATCAACCTCCTCCAGTAGTTATTAATCGTTATGAAGAAAGTGGTCGGGAGTCCCCCGAGTAGTTTCCCATTTATTTGGATTTTATAGGAGAAAAAAATGGCAGATAAAAAAATTAGTGCTTTAACAGCAGTATCAGATTCAGAAATCGGTGCTGATGATTTATTGCATATCGTTGACAATCCTGGCGGTACACCAGTAAATAAAAAAATGACCATTGGTCAGTTGTTTGAAAATATCCCTACTCATTTAGCAGTAAACGATATTACTACATTAACTGCAACTGCATCAAACCTTGCATCATCATTCGTTTCTGCGATTGATGGTTCTGCATGGACTGGGTCAGTTTCATTTACATTGGATGACGGAACAGATGTTGGTCAAATTAAAATCATTTATGCAAAAACTGAACCTGCAAGTTCATACAGTGCAAATATCGAAGTGACAAGTTGGGGTTATTCTTCAACTTCAGGTACTGAGATTGTACTAGATGCACAAGGTGAAGCTGTGATTTGTATTTGGGACGGTTCAAACTGGTACCCAATTTCTGTTTTCGGTGCAACAGTACAGTAAGATAGAAGATGAAGGAATATGCAACTGATAGTCTAAGTTCAAGACTTCCAAATCTCTTACCTGAATTTGTAAGAGAGGAGAGTCCTGCACTTGAGGCATTCATTAAGTCATATTTTGAATACTTAGAGTCGGAGATAATTACATTATCTTCACAATCAGTTCTTGATAATTTAAGTTTGGAAGACGGTCTCGGTGACCTACTATTGGAAACCGAGACAGACTTCTCTCCAAATGCAGAATCATCTAAAATTATTACAGAACAATCAGTTTTAAATCCAACACTAAATGCATCACCTTTTACAAAGGGTGAATTTGTTGTTGGTAGTAAATCTAAATCAGTTGCAAGAATAGACATTGTAGTTGGTGATAAAATTTATGTCGATACTATATCAGGGAATGGTTTCTTAAAAGGTGAAACTATTACTGGTAGAGAATCAAAACAATCAGGTGTAGTCGGAAACTTTAAACAGAACTCTGTTCTTGCAAGTAATAAACTATTAGACTACTCTGATATCGATAGAACCTCAGAAGAATTTTTACAATACTTCCAAAATGATTTTATACCATCATTAGACATAGGTTCTACTGTTGACCGTAGGTTAACAATAAAACACATTAAAGATTTATATCAAACAAAAGGAACTGCAGAGTCTGTTCAGTTCTTAATGAGATTGTTGTACGGTCAAGATGCAACAATTAGATATCCCGATAACGAAACAATCTATCTTAACGAATCTGATTATAGTCAAGTAAGAAGAATGAGAGTTCAAGTGAACTCTGCACCTCCACAAGCAACAGATAGAATAATACAATATACAAGTGGAACCAAAACAGTAGAAGCAGAATCAGTAATAGAAAATGTATTCGTAGATTCTGTTGAAGATAGAAAGTATTCAATCGAGATTACAGACAATCACATAGGTGAATTTACACAAGGTTCTACGGTCACATTTATAGACCGTGATGGTTTAACAGAATATACAGGAACCGTTATAGGTGTGGTGAATAATGTATCAGACGAATCATCATCAACTTATATATCGCATGATGATAGTGGAGACATTCTTTTAGAATCAGGTCAACCAGCAGTATATGATGGTACCTATGATGGAACTCAATCAAATACAGAATCTACTTTTGATGGTGGTTTATTGTTAGAAGAATCTTCACTAGGTTCATTATACTCTTTTAACGATAAGATTCTATTCTCAGGTAGTAAGAATAACACGGATGCATCAGAATGTCAAGCAAGAGTTGACGGTTTATCTAAGGGTGGTATTACACATATCTACATTGAAGAAGGTGGTCAAGACTATGAAGGTGGAGACCTAATTGTATTTGAAAATGCAGGTACACAAGGTGGTGGTGCAGAAGCCGTAATCGGTTCAGTAGGAGATGAAGTATTACTCGAAGGTGGTTCTACATTTGGACACTATGAAGTCACTGCAACTGCAGGTCAAACTTTAGTAGGTGGGCCAGGTGTTAGAGATGATAATGGTAATCTAATTATATTTAATGATAACACACTTAAAGTATTTGTTGATGACGTATTACAGACACCAAACACTTCTTACACTACACACGACTATTCACACAAAAATGATAGAGTCACATTTTCAACTCCACTTACTGCTGGTCAGAGAGTTGACATGTATACTGAGTTTAATCAGTTGTTATATGAAAGTGGAGAAGAGATAAACTTAGAGACTACCGTTGGTAATATTAGAAGTATAAAGATATTAAGTGGTGGTGCAGGTTATCAATCAGTACCAACTGCATTCCCAGGCGGATATATCTATTTTAATGACCTTACTGGTTTCGTAGAAGATGAAGTTGTGACTGGTGGTATATCAAATGCAACTGCAACTATTGTACGTATAGAAAAAGACAAGAAAAGACTAGTTGTTAAAAGACTATCAACCGATACAGGTGCATTCCAAAACGGTGAAACAATTAATGGTGGTACATCTCTTACTGCACGTGCAAACACACAAGTAAGTGTATCGAGTGGAACAGGTGGTAAAATATTCTGTTTCTCAGACGAGATAGGTGGTGTAAAATCAATTAACATTATAGAACAAGGTAGGGACTACACTTCAGATTCAGTTGTATCAAACTCTTCTGTATTCCCTATGTTAATTACCACACCAACAAATACATTAAACAAAGGTGTTGTAATTACAGGTCAAGCATCAGGAACAACTGCAGAAGTAGTTGACTATGATGCAGATAGACACATATTAAAATATACAAATTTAGATGGACACTTCTTAATAGACGAAGTTGTCACTTACCAAAACACCGACCAGTTTACTATATTAAGGTCTAATCCTTATAACGCAAGAGGTAAGTTTGGTGGTGAAGGTATTATACAAGAACAATTTGTGACCGACAAAGGACACGTAAACGCAGCTGCATCTAATTTACAAGATAGTAGATATTACCAAACACACTCATACGTAATTAAAGTTGGTGAAAGTATAAACAAATATAGGTCAGTTGTCAAGGACTTATTGCACCCTGCAGGACACATATTCTTTGGTGAGGTTGCACTAGAAAATTCAATTAGTGGTCAAACAAGAACTTCAAGATTCCAACCAACAATTATTATGGTAATGGAACCTGTTCTTTCTGTATCGAATGCATTCGCAAACTCATTAAGAACATACTTACTCCATGCAGATATGACTGCAACGGGGCCTGAAGGTGGTATTGGTCTATTAACATTGGATGAAGCGGGTCAACCAACATATAATACAGACCCTAGAACTGGTGGTTCAATTACAGAACCCGATACAGAATACGGTGACTCAAAAATGAGAAACCGACACATGAACATTCTGAAAATTGTCAACAAATCAATTCCTTCAGTAAGGACGGACAATGTAAGAGGTGTTATTCGTTCTGTAGGTTCAATTAATTTAATGGATAATCAGATTACATTAGACTACCAAAATAGAAAGTTTGTAGCAGCAGACCAAGGAAAGATACAAGATTTGTATCAACCAACTGAAGAAATTCTAATTATGGAAGACGGAAGTCGAATAGAACTTGAAGAAGAAGCATGTATCATGAGATTTGAAGAAAGAGTACATGCAGAAGTAAAAGGTGAAGTAGGAGATAGAATAATATCTGAAGACGGAGAGACTTTGATAAGATTAGAGACTGCAACAACTACAGAAGAAGTGCAATACTTTGTATCAGAGAGAAATCCCGACTTAAATGACAAGTATACATTGTTTGAAGATGGGAATAGAATTGTATTTGAAGATAATAGTGCAATGATTGACGAACAATCTTCTGATTCTTCTGTTCCTCCAACAACTTTTGCATCTTTTGGAACAAATTTCAAATCCCTAAATACAATTACAGGTCAAAGAACCTATAAAATATCATATTATCTCAAAGACGAGACTGATGAGGACGATATTTTAATGGAAGATGGTTATGGAAATATCTTAAGTGAGGAATCCGAACCCGAAGGTTTACGAGTCAGTGACTTAAATGATTACTATCCTAACCTATTCATTCCTGAATTTGAAAAAAGAGAGTTAAAAAGAACAAATATTACATATAGTGCATACGTAAAGTCTGCATAATGTTATAAATAGTATATAAATATCTGAGGAGATACTTAAAATGGCAGCAATTATAACGGAAAAGTTTCGAACACACAATGCGAAACAATTTAAAGAGGACTTTGGTGAATCCGCTTCATCAACATATATTTTTATAGGACGTTCACATCCTTGGACGGATGATACGTCTCCACCTGTTCCTGTAAACGGAACAAGTGAGGAAATGGATGCATTTTCAGACATGCTTTCTATGAAGAAAGTGTCTACTGCAGACGTTTCTCATGCATTAACAAGATATGACTGGACAACAGGAACTACATATGACGAATATGCACATGATTATAGTTCATCAAATACAAGTCCAGGCACTTCTGCAAACAATCTTTTTGATTCAAAGTTTTTTGTCTTAACAGACGACTATAATGTTTATAAATGTATCAGAACTGGAAGAAATTCTTCAGGTGCAACAGTTGCCTCAACTGTTAAACCAACAGGAACAAGTGCAACAGACCTAGTGTATACCTCAGACACTGGTGCTGCTCAAGGATATATTTGGAAATACATGTACACTGTATCAGCTGCAGATACTATTAAATACGTCACCTCAGACTTTATCCCAGTTAAAACATTGGGTGCAAAAACTGCTGTTGCAGGTACTGGAACTAACGGTCAGTTAGGTTCAAGTGCAGATAACGATTCATCTTCATTGTGGGATGTAGAAAACTCTGCAACTGCAGGTGCAATCTACCACGTAAGAGTAGATAACGGTGGTTCAGGTTATACGCCTGGAACATATACTGCAGTACCTATCGATGGTGACGGTTCAAGTGCAACTTGTTCAGTGACTGTTGGTGCTGGTGGTGCAATTACTTCTGTTGCAGTGACTACAAGTGCATATGGTTCAGGTTATAACCGTGCATCTATTGACGTTGCAAGTATATCAGGAATTGGAAGTGGTTCAAGTGCAGTATTAACACCAATCATTTCACCTATGAACGGACATGGTGCAGACCCAGTTGAAGAACTAGGTGGAAACTATATCATCGTAAACTCAAGATTTGAGTTCAACGAAGGTTCAGGTGACTTCCCAACAGATAACGATTTCAGAAGAATCGGTCTATTACAAGACCCTTTCACTGCAGGAACAACAACAGTTGCAACTGCAACTACACTTGGTGCATACTATAAAATGACTTTATCAAGTGTATCAGGTTTATCAGTAGACGATATCATTCTAAATGCATCTTCAGACGGTAGTGGAGTTGCAGTATCAAGAATAGTATCTATCAACGGTTCAGTTGTATCACACCAACCAATCGCAAATAGTGAAGGTGGATATGTAAACTTTGCACAAGATGATACTGTTTATAAGAATGGTGCAGTAATTGGTAATGCAGATTCATTGGATTCTGCATTCCCTGAAGTTGAAAGATTTACAGGTAATATCCTCTACATTGAAAACAGAGGTGCTGTGACTAGAGCTGCAGACCAAATAGAAGACATCAAATTAATTATTGAAATGTAATTTATGGGGACTTAGTGTCCCCACAACAGGTTAAGGAATATGCCAGAAAAAACTGATTTAAATATAGCACCATATTACGATGACTTCTCCGAAGATAAGAAGTTCCAAAAAGTTCTTTTTAGAGCAGGTCGTCCTTTACAGTCTAGAGAATTAACTCAATCTCAAACTATACTACAGAATCAAATCGAAAGATTTGGTTCACATATGTTTGAAGAAGGTTCTTTAGTCACTGGTGCAGAGTCAGATGTAGATTTAGATATATTCTATGTAAAGGTAGATTCTGCAAACCCTAATTCAGGTGGTGATGCAAGTGTTGAAGATTACCGAACTTCTTTTCATGGTAAATTCTTAAGAGGTAAGTCTTCAGGTGTTGTAGGTAAAGTTTTTGAGTCAAGTGCAGAAACATCAGATGACCCTATCACTTTATTTGTAAAATTCCACTCACAAGGTACAGATGAGTTTAACTCAATAGTATTCTATTCAGGTGAAGAATTACAAGAATGTACACTAGGTGAAGATGGTACAGTGACTGTAAACTCTGCAAATGCAAATGAATTTACAGTAAAACCAAAAACAGATAGTCCAATTGGTCGTTCTTCTATTGCAAGTATATCAGAAGGTGTAGTGTTTGCAAGAGGATTCTTTTGTAAGGTTGATGCACAAACATTAATTTTAGAAAAGTATTCAGGTAAACCAACTTATAGAGTAGGTCTTAACATTACAGAAAGTCTTTTATCTTCTGCAGATGATACATCTTTACTAGACAACTCTTCAGGTACTACAAACGAAAACGCTGCAGGTGCAGATAGACTTAAATTAGATTTTACATTATCTAAATTTACACTTGACACTACAAACGATACAGATTTCATAGAACTTGTCAGAGTAAATCAGGGTATTATCGAATTAAAAATTACAAGACCGATATACAATGAAATAGAAAACACACTTGCAAGGAGAACATTCGATGCAAACGGTGATTTTGTTGTAAGACAATTTACACATAGTTTAAGAGAACACTTAGACGATACTACAAACAGAGGATACTACACTGCAACAAACGGTGGAAATGTAGATAAGTTTGTCATGCAAATATCGCCTGGTAAAGCATATGTAAAAGGATACGAGATAGATAAGATTGGAACAACACCAATATCTATCAGTAAGGCAAGGTCAACAGTATCATTAGACAACACAAACACACCAGTTAGAATAGGAAACAAATTAAGAATTACAAACGTACACTCATTACCCGAGTTTGGTAATGAAACTGGTGATGCAAGTATTACACCTTTCAAAGAAGTCACACTATGGGATTCAACAATTTCAAGTGACGGAACAGAACCAACAAGTGGAAAGATTGGTTTTGCAAGATTAAGAAATATAGATTTACAAAGTGGTTCTGCATCTTCACAAGAATATGATGCAAGTTCCACATGGAACTTATATCTGTTTGACATTAAGATGTTAACAAAACTAAGTGGTACACTTAGTGGAACATTTACAGAAGGAGACCAAGTTGTTGGTGGTACTTCAGGTGCAACTGGTATTGTTTCATATACTGCAAGTGGTCAGTTATATGTTCATGACGTAGTAGGTACATTCGTAGTTGGTGATGCAATTACAACTAATGGTACAACTAGTGGAACAACAACAGTCACTGCAGTAAGAAACTACAACATTGACCGTGCAAGAGGTGTATCACAAGACCCTGCAGATGCAGGTTCCACAATATTTACTGCAAATGTTGTAGTAGATGGTTCAAAAACTTTATTGGGAACAGTCACATTTACGAACAGTTCATCTAGTGTCACTGGTTTTGCAACATCGTTTACAACAGAGTTAAAAGAAGGTGATATAATTGTAAACCCTGCAAACTCTAATGAAGAATTAATAGTTTCAAGTGTCACTGATGATACTACACTTACACTTACAGGAAATGCAGGTGCTTCATATAATGGTAATGTCACAAGAAAACGTGCAAAGATTTATGACCAAGACCAAACTGCATCTATATTCGCATGGCCAAGAGACTGGGTAAAAACACACTCATGTGATTCTATCCAAGTAAGAAGACAACAAGTAGTTGACGTATCAGGTGGTTCATTTACAATCACTACTGGTTCAAATGCAACATTCGGTGCAATTAATACAGATAACTTTACAATTGCAGTTGTTGATGAATCTTCAGACTCAAGTGCATACGATTTAGGTGACCTATTAAACATAGAAGATTTTACAGGTGACCCTACATCAGATGGTGGAACAGGACAAACACTTACTAAGAGTATTGCAAATAATGATGGTGCAAAACTTAAAGTCACATTTACAGTAAATAGAACAAATCCTAATTCTAGAAATAAGACACTAAGACAATCAAGATTACTTGGTGTTGAAAGTGCAAGAAGTGCTGGTGGTTTCTATGGAACTGCATATGATGATAAAGAAATTACACTAGGTGTTGCAGACGTTCATAAAATTCATGCAATATATGAAGGAGTAGGAGGAACAACACCTCTACCACCTTCATCATATTTTGCAGTTGACAGTGGAACATTCCAAATTTACGAAACAATCGTTGGTCAAACATCAGATGCACGTGCAGTTTTAATTACATATAATGGTTCACTTGCAACTTCATACTATAGAATAGTATCAGGGACTTTTACAGAAGGTGAAAGTGTTGTTGGACAAACTTCAAATGCAGTTGCAACAATTACTAGTGTATCACAAGGTTCACCCGATATCAAGTCTAGATTCTTCTTTGACAACGGACAAAGAGATGGTTTTTATGACCTTGCAAAAATTACAAGAAAGGTTGGAGAACCAGTTCCTTCAGGAAAAATATTAATTGTATTCGATTACTTCACTTCAGATAGTGGAGACTTCTTTGATGTTGAATCATATACTTCGATTCCATATCAAGATATTCCTGTATACTCTCCAAGTAGAGTTGACTTAGGTGGTCTAGAACCCGATGGAACATTTGAACTTTCAGATGCAATTGACTTTAGACCAGTTGCAGGACAAATTATAGGTACTTCAACATTCGGTACAACAAATACACAAGACCCAACTAACCCAGTAAACCTATCAGATGGTACAGAGGGTGCTGTTTATGCACCGTTTGGATATGATACAGGTAGAGACTTTAGTTCTTCTAGAGTTGGTATCACATCTACTGGTGCAAGTGCAAACGATACACCAGTGACTGGTTCAAGTGTTGTTGGTGATATTTCTTTTTATGTTGGAAGAATCGATAAAGTATTCTTACATAAGTCAGGTTCATTCCAAACTTCTGCAGGTATTCCTGCATTATCACCTACAAAACCAAAAGCAATAGATGATGCAATAGAATTATTTGAACTTCAGATTCCTGCGTATACAAAGAATCTAAAAAATATAAGAGTTAGAACACAAGACCATAGAAGATTCACTATGAAAGACATTGGTAAAATTAATAACCGTGTCACAAACTTGGAAAGAATTACTGCATTATCTTTATTAGAAAGAGATACACAAACAAAACAGATTTTAGATGCAGACGGTTTTGATAGATTTAAATCAGGTTTCTTAGTAGACAATTTTAGAGGTCATAGAGTTGGTGACGTAAATCACCCCGACTATGAAATAAGTATTGATACTAAACTTGGTGCAATGAGACCTAAATCCTATTCACAATTTTTTGATATCGAATTTAATCAATCATTGTCTTCTAATTATCAAAAAACTGGTGATTTAATTACATTACCATACAACCAAGTCACATACGTAAATCAAGATAAAGCATCGAGAACAATTAACGTAAACCCATATCACGTATTCAACTTCTTTGGTACAGTAAAACTTACACCTGAAACTGATATATGGAACGATACAGAACAATTACCTGAAGTCAGAATAAACAGAGAAGGAAACTTTGACGCTGTTCTTGCAGAAAATCAAAACTCTTTGGGTACTGTATGGAACTCATGGCAGACAACATGGGTAGGAGAACCTAATGTTGTATCAACAGAAGTTCAAGCAACTTCTAACGGTTCATGGAGTGGAGACCCAACACAAGGTGGTGAATGGGTTGCAGGTTTACAAGTCACAAGAGAAATAACCGAGACTGTAGAAACACAAACAAGAACAGGTGTGACAACAAGTGTTGTTGAAGACTTTGTAGAAACAAGAAACGATAGAGTTGTAAGTATTTCAATAGTACCTTTCATGAGAGCGAGAACTATTGAAGTTGATGCAACTAATTTAAAACCAAATGCAAACCATTATTTCTTCTTTGATGGTATCAGAGTTGACCAATACATAAGACCGTTTAGTGCAACTTACTCACAAGATGGAGGAACAACTGTTTCCTCAAATTGTAAAGCAGATGGTAATGGTAGATTACGTGCATACTTTGAATTACCAAATGATAGTAAACAAAGATTCCCAACAGGTCAAAGAGAATTAAGATTAACTTCTAGTTATTACGACTTACAAAACCCAGGCTCACAAGCAAGTGGAATGTATCAAGCACAAGGTTTATTACAATCTAACCAAACAGAGATTACATCTACAAGAAATGGTAGGGTGATATTAGAAAGAAATAATAGTACTAGACAAATCACTAGACAAGGAGAAAGGATTAATGCACAAGTATTTGATGCAGATGCACCTGAAGTACCAACACCTGAATTACCACCAATTGTTGATATAATTCAAGACCCAGTTGTAATTCCCGACCCACCACCATGGATTGAACAGATTGTTGAACCTATAATACCACCATTACCTGAACCGCCACCTTTTGTTGCAGAACCAGTAGTTATTCCTGCAACAAGAAGAATATTAGAAGTGCCTGATAGAAACTTCCGTGACTTCCGATTAGAAAGAGGTTGGGGTGACCCACTTGCACAATCATTCTTAGTTGAAAAATCAGGTGGTATATTTGTCACATCTATAGATTTATTCTTTGAGACGAAAGACACAACATTACCAGTTTCAGTCGAAATAAGAAATATGATAAACGGTTATCCAGGCCAGACTGTAATGCCTTTCTCAACAGTCACAAAGAATCCTGCAGATGTAAATACTTCTACAGATGGTTCAAGTGCAACTACATTTACATTTGATTCCCCAGTTTACTTAGAACAAGATTTTGAATATGCATTCGTTGTGTACTCAAACTCAAACGAATACACTGCATTCATTTCAAGAATGGGTGAGAAAGACCTTAAAACAAGTCAGACAATTTCAGGACAACCATACGCAGGTTCATTGTTTGTATCACAAAACGCATCAACATGGACTGCAACACAAGAGGATGACCTTAAATTCCATATGAGAAATGCATCCTTTGATGTTTCTAAAACACCAGTATTGAAATTTGAGAACAAAGCATTACCAGTTTCTACTTTACAAACAAATCCTGTTGAAACAATTAGTGGTCAACAGTATGTGAAAGTTTACAACTATATGCATGGTATGTACACAACAAATTCAAATGTGACCATTGCAGGTATTACTGGTGATAAAGAAAATGGTGTATTAAATATTGCAACACCTTCAGTAAGTGGAACACCTTCAGATGGTACATATAATGTATCCTTAACTGGAGGAAGTGGTACTGGTGCAACTGCAGAATTTACAGTTGCAAGTAATGTAATCACTACTTCATATATTACAGACCCAGGCACTGGATACGCAACAACAGATACATTGAGTGCTGTTAACTTTGATGGTGGAACTGCAGACCTTACAGTAGGTGTAGATGCAGTTGGTGATACACTAGGTGGTGTTCCAGTATCTGCAATCAATCAAACATTTACTGCAATTGGAAATATTGAAATGGATTCATTTACAGTGCTTCCTGATATTTCAAGTTTTGATGTAAAAACAACATATGCATCTAACGATTCAACAGTTGGTGGTGGAGAAAATGCAACATCAACAAGAAACTATTACTTTGATACATTACATACATTGATACCAAGTCTAAATTATAACATGACTAGAATCAGTGCAAGTGTATTAACAACACCTATGAACTCACCTGAAGGATATAGTAGTGGAACTGCATACAATAAAAATAATACAAGTAAATTTATCACACTAAATGATAACGTATTCTTTGATTCACCAAGTGTAGTTGCATCACCATTAAACGAAACTAATGAAATGTCTTCAGAGAAATCGTTCACATGTACACTTCAATTACAATCTCTAAACGGAAACGTTTCACCTGTAATTGACATTGGTACAATAGGTGCGATTGGTATATCAAACAGAATTAATAAAATAGATAGTGCATCAGATGTTCAAAGTGGTACAGTTTATACTGCATCAACAGAACCTGATGGAGATAATAATACCTTCATCTACTGTACTAGAAAGGTAAACTTAAAGACTCCTGCATCAACACTTAAAGTGATTGCAGATGTATTCAGACCACCAACAACAGAAATTGAAGTGTTATATAAAGTTCTGAAAAATGATGAGTCTACACCTTTTGATGATTTAAATTGGGAATACTTTAACTCAGATGGAAATCCTGATACAACAGTAGAAGCAGATGCAAGAAACTTTAAAGAATACGAATGGACTGTAGATGACTTACCTGAGTTTAGTGCATTCGCAGTTAAAATTGTAGGTAAAGGAACAAACACTTCAGTAGTTCCTATGGTATCTGCATTGAGGTGTTTAGGACTTGCGTAATGACTGAGTATATTAAAGTAGAAGGACATACATCTTTAGTAAGAGATTCAGAGTCCTCTGCAATAGTATCAACAGACACAAATGCATGGTCATTATATAAACTTAGAAAAGAAAACTATAAAAAACAGGTAGAGGAAATAAATAATATTAAGAACGATATGAATGATATCAAAAATATTCTTAATCAATTAGTGGAAAAGATAAATGGCTAAACTAGTAGACCAATTCAGTACTTTAGAAGACTTTAGAACAACCTTTAACGAGGTTTCTACAGATGTTGGTGATGTAGGTGGTTTAAGAACTACAAGCACAAATACACTTGTAGATGCAGTCAATAGTATTGAAGATAAATCATTCTTCTTCCAAGAATTTGTGTTTATTGCAACTTCAGGTCAACAAGTGTTCTCGGGTGCAGATAGTTTTGGAAATACATTAGAGTTTAAAAAAGATAGACTTCAAGTTTATGTAGAAAGAGACCACCAAATAAAGGATGACGATTATTCAATCGGTGGATTTGGTGTATTAAGTGGAAATACTTATAGTCAGATTACACTTACAACTGGTGCAACTACAGGTGATAAGATTACTGTATATTCATACACTGGTTCGTATTTAGGAGTTGCAGACTCAGGTGTCGCAACAGGTTTCTTTAACCAAACTGCAGAAAACGTAATCTACAACAACAACGATAGTGGAATAATATTCAACGAATCGTCTATAAATGCAACTACAACATTATCTACAAGTGCAAAGATTGAGTTTGATGGAGATGTATATCACCAAGACAATGTCACACTTGCAAGTAGTAAAACACTTACTGCACCAACACTTACAGACGGAACTATGTCTATTAATAGTGGTGCAATCACAAGTGCAACTACTGGTTCATTCAGTGGTAATGTTGGGGTTGGTTCACTTACTTCTTCAGGAGATGTTGCAGGAACAACTGGTACATTCTCTTCAAGTATATCTGCAACTTCAGGTACATTTACAGGAAGTTTATCGACTACACAAAATTTAACAGTCACTGGAAATACTACTTTAAACGGTAATATAGATTTAGGAAACGCAAGTTCAGATACGATTACCTTGACTGGTTCAGTAGATTCTGATATAATATCAGATGCAAATAACACCCGTGCATTAGGTTCTAGTGGAAACAGGTGGTCAGACCTATATGCAGTTGACATAAACGCATCAGGAACCTCTACGTTGACTACAGTGGACATTAACGGTGGTAATATCGATGGTACAACAATCGGAGGTACAACTGCAGCCGCAATTACTGGTACTACAATTACTGCAAATACAAATTTTATCGGAGACTTAACTGGTGATGTCACTGGAACAGTTTCAGATATATCCAACCATGATACTGGAGACTTGACTGAAGGGTCTAATTTGTATTATACCTCTACACGTGCAAACTCAGATTTTGATACAAGACTTGCAACTAAAGATACGGGAGACTTGACAGAAGGGTCTAGTTTGTATTATACTGATGCAAGGGTATCAACAAGAACAGACACTATATTAAATCACTCTAACCACACTAATATTACAGTAAGTAAAGTTGGTGATGAGTTAAGATTATCTGCAACAGAAGACAACCTTGCAAACAATACTTTAGATGATTTAAGTGATGTAAATTATACCACATCTCCCCAAGCAGGTCAAATACTTGCATGGGACGATAGTGCAGGATATTGGGAACCTGTTAACCCAAGTAATACAACAGATAACGTTTCAGAGGGTTCAAACAATAAGTATTTCTCAGACGATAGAATGAATGCAATTTTAAGTGTTGCATCAAATAAGGGTCTTGTAAAAACATACGTGGACAATGCAGATGGTGGAAATGACGACCCATTAGATGGGACAATCACAATCGACCTAAATACTGGTGATGGATTAACAGTTTCCAGTAATACCGTTCAGTTAGATTACGAGACAACAAGTACTGCACCTACTCAAGTAGGTAGTACATCGACTGGACACTTATGGTTTGTGATATGATATGTCTGATGAAATTTATGTAAATATAGGAACTTCGTTCCAACAACCTTACCAAGGACAGGGACTTGCACAAGGTCGTTCACCTGTAATTGCACAATATATTGCAAGGCAACCTGCAAACGCACAAACTCCTTTTACTTATCAAGCGAGACAACCTGCAAATGCAAGACAACCTAGTTCTGCACAAACACCTTATATTGCAAATAGACAAATACCATCTATAGTTCAAGCGACTGCAAACTATCCTTATATTGCATCTGCACAACAACCATACCCATACATTGCAAATGCACAAACTACAATTCAGGTGACTGGAAGAAGTCCAGTAATCTATAATGCAACTGGAAGAACACCTTTCACATACGCAAGACAAGGTCAAACTCCTTACATTGCACAAGGTAGAACACCCTTTACATATGCACACCAAGGACGTTCACCTTATAGTTTTCAACAAAGTTTTCAACAACCATATGCAACACAAGGAACACAACCTTACAACTTTAACGATACAGGTCAACAACCTTTTACATATGCAAGACAAGGACGTGAACCTTATAGTTTTCAACAGTCTTACCAACACCCTACAATATATACTCATCAGGTAAGTACTGATTATCAAGCATCATATAGACATCCTGCAGAATATAGTCATCAGGTAAGTGTAAGTTATAGACACCCATCGATTGCACAAACAACCTATAGACACCCTGTAATTGCACAAACAAGTTATCAACACCCAGTGATTGCACAACAGCCTGCATCTATAGTTGGAAGACAACCTACACCATATACGTATCCCGACCCAATACTATGGGGCCCTTATAGTGTGACATCATTATATGAACCTTCAAGTTATACTGGTACTGCAAGATACGGATTTAGTACAGGATACCCAGGCGCACCTTATGGATATGGCCCATTAGGATTCGCAGGAACATGGCCACAATCTCCTGCACCACCTATATCACCATACGGTTCAGGTGAGTGGGTTATCAGACAAAGTCCAGGCTCCTCCGCTACCTCGACTTTAACAATTGGAGAACTTACGTATAAGGCAACTGGTTTACAGGGGATGTATGATTTTGCACAAGATTTCCCTAGTGCGACTTATTTTGTATTGAGTTTACCTAACAACACAACAACAACTTTACCTTTAGCGAGTGGTACTGCAAGTACAAACCCATATTCGGGAACCAAATATTATACATGGACTATACCAAGTTCTTCTATACCAAGTTATGTTGCAGGTACGTATCAACCAATGTCGTTAACACTTTATTAGGATAAGATATGGCAATAGGACAAACACAACAACCTTACATATACACTTACCAAGTGCCGTATGGGTTTAGGCAACCTTCACAACAACCAATCAATACTCAAGAAATAAGAAGACAGCCTATTAATGTTCAATACCCTGCAACAACGCAACAACCATATATTGCAACTTTCCAACAACCTGCAAGACAACCTGCGATTGCACAAGTTTCGTATCAAGCAAATAAACAAAACCCTGCAACAAGACCCATTGCATCTGCACAAGCAAGTTATCCGTATATTGCACAAGCGAGACAACCATATCCGTTTATAAATCAAGGACAAGTACCGTATCCTTATATTGCAAGGAGACCTGCAACTACACCTATTGCACAGGCACAACAACCGTATCCGTATATTGCTGATGCACAACAACCGTATCCATACATTGCACAAGCACCGTATCCATACATTGCGAATGCACAACAACCATATCCATATATTGCAAATTTACAACAACCGTATCCGTTTATTGCACAACAACCTAGTACGTATTCAAGACAAGGTCGAACTCCTTTTACCTATCAGAGACAAGCATCATATTCTTTTGCAACACCTTTAAGAACTCCTCAAACGTATCAGAATAGGACACCAAGTTTATATCAACATCCGTTTACGTATCAAAATCCTTATATTGCGAATGCGAGACAACCAAGTATATATCAGAATCCTTATCAATCACCTTATAGTTTCCAACAAAACTATGTGTATCAACAACCATACACAACAACTAGAACAGTTGGCCCGATTGCAAAGGTAAAAGGTGTGTTTAGAAATAATAATGGAACAGTAGAGAAAGTGGAAGAAATTTATGTAAATGATAGTGGTACGTTAGAGAAAATTCACCAATCAGTACCAACTGCACAATTTAATAAGGGTTAATCCCGTATAAATAGTATTATGGCGATTATTGCAAATTTATACATAGACCAAGGAACAGATTACAGTATTACAGTAGATGTGACTGATTCTGCTGGTGACGTTTTAAACCTATCAGGTTATACTGCATCAGCACAAATTAGAAAAACTTATAGTTCTTCAACTGTATCTGAAACATTTGCAACTTCTATTTCAGAGGTAAATGGTCAAGTGACATTATCACTTACTGATACACAAACTTCAGGTCTATCAGGTGGAAGATATGTATATGATTTGAATATAACTAGTTCAGGTGGAAGCACTAGTAGAGTAATAGAAGGACAAGCTATAGTGACGCCTGGTGTGACGAGGTAAAGAATTATGTCAAACATTAAAGGAACATTAAACAGAGCAACAGGTTCAGTAGGTGCTAGAATTGCAGGTGCAACTAATATTCGTGCAAAACAGGTTGCAATTGGAAACACTTCATCAAGTGTAAACTTATCTGCTAAATCTATCAACGAACTTGCAGACGTAAATGCATCTGAAACAGACGATGGATTATTATCTTATGATGCAGAAACAGACAAATGGACAACCACCACTTCTATAGATGGTGGAACATTCTAGTTTTATAAATAATTAGGATATCAAGGATACCGACCAGTGAAGGTATCGACCCTCATAGTGAGAGGATAGAATTTTTTTATTATGTATCAACGACCCGAATAGTGTAGGGTCATAAACATTAATTAATTAATTTTTATAGGAAATAAAAATGGCAACAGTAATTCAAATCAAAAGAAGTACAGGAGCGAGTGCGCCAACAGTCTCAGACTTGAGCGAAGGCGAATTAGCGTATGTACAAGATAGGTCGAATGATGGTGCTAGTGCAAAACTTTATATAGAATCAGTTGACTCTTTAGGTGCAGCTGCTATACACGAAGTCGGTGGTAAATATTACACGGATATCGTAGATGGCTCTTCTGCAACACCTGCTGACTTTAAAGTCGGTAATGGTTCAACTTCAGGTGGTTCATTAAAGTTAATGGAAGATTCAGACAACGGTTCAAACTCCGTTGCTCTTAAAGCTCCCGATACACTTGCTTCAGACGTGACCTTCGTATTACCATCAGGTGATGGTAGTGCAAACCAAGTATTAGGAACAGATGGTTCAGGAAACCTATCTTTCTTATCAACAACATCAACACTTGCAGGTGCAACAGACTCAGATATTTCATCTCCAACAGCAGGACAATTACTTGTTCATGATGGAAGTGATTCATTTGATAACGTATCACTAAGTGGTGACGTGACTATGGCATCAAGTGGTGCAGTCACAATCGCAAACAGTGCTGTTGAAACAGCTATGATTGCAGATAGTAATGTGACAATAGGAAAAATTGACTTCTTAGTTGACGAAGACGATATGACTTCTGATTCTGCAGTTAAAGTTCCTTCACAACAATCTGTAAAAGCATATGTTGATTCACAAGTCACTGCTCAAGATTTAGATATCGCAGGTGATAGTGGAACAGGTGCAGTCGACTTAGACTCACAATCAATCACTTTCACTGGTGGAACAGGTGTGACAACTTCTGCAGCTAACCAAGCTGTGACTTTCGCAATTGGTCAGTCAGTTGGAACATCCGACAATGTGACATTTAACAACGTTGACGTTGACGGTACACTTACATCAGACGATATTACATCAACAAACATTTCTGCTTCAGGAAACTTAACAGTTTCAGGAAACTTAACTGTAAACGGTACTACAACTACTGTAAACTCTACAACTACTTCAGTTGCAGACCCAGTATTTGAAATCGGTGATGATGCTTCAGATGACAACTTAGACAGAGGTATTAAATTTAAGTATAACGATGGTTCTGCTAAAGTTGGTTTCTTTGGTTTAGATGATTCATCAGGTAAGTTCGTTGCATTAAGTTCAGCAACAGATAGTTCATCAACATTTACTGGTACTGCAATGAGTGCTGTATTCGGTGGATTAGAAGCAACTGGTCTTGCATTAAGTGGTTCAATCACTTCTGTAGACGGTGCTGCTCCTGCTGCTGGTGAGTTATTAGTCGGTAATGGTTCTAATGGAGACATGGAACTTGCAACTCTAACTGCTGGTGAAGCAATAGACATCACAAACGCTGATGGTGCTATTACAGTCGCAGTTGAAGTTGGTACAGATGCTAACTTAGGTGCTGTTATTGTCGCAGCTGGTGAAGGTATGGACGCTTCATACTCTTCAGGTACAGTGACAATCGCTGGTGAAGATGCAACAACATCAAACAAAGGTATTGCTTCATTTGACTCTTCAAACTTTACAGTCACATCAGGTGCTGTATCAGTCACAGCTATTGATGGTGGAACATTTTAATTAAAATAGTTCAATCAACCAATTCAATAGGAGAGTAAAATGGCAACAGTAATCCAATTTAAAAGAAGTTCTACTCAGAACGCTGCTCCAGGCACGGGTGACCTTGCACTAGGAGAATTAGCGGTCAATACTTACCACGGTAGGTTTTATACTGAGAAGAATGATGGGTCTGCTGCCGTAGTAGAAGTAGGGTCTAACCCTTCTTCTCTTACAATTAATGATGCAATTACTTTCCCAACTAGTGATGGAACAAGCGGTCAGTTGTTATCAACTGATGGTAGTGGAACAATAAGTTTCACCGATGCTCCATCAACTGGTGTCACAACATTTACTTACAGTGTGACTGGAAACCAAACTCTATTCTCAGGTAGTGACGATAACGGAGCATCCTTATCATACACACTTGGTTTAGAACAGGTTTACTTGAACGGTGTTAAACTTGTGGTCGGAGACGACTATGCAAGAACTTCCACCAGTTCAATCACATTACAAGCAAATGCAGTGTCGGGAGACGTTTTAGAGGTGGTCGCTCAGACTTCGATATCGAATTTAGTTCAAGGTTTTTTCACAACAAGTGAATTAACTGCAACTACATCCGACCAAGTCTTAAGTTCAAATCCAACAGGTAATAAAGCAATTAAGTATGTCATAATGGCATCTCATGCAACTGCTGGAACACATGCGGCCGAAGTACTATTAATCAATGACGGTTCAAATGCGTATTTCGTTCAATACGGTGATGCATTCTCAGATTCATCTCTATTCTCACTTTCAAGTGATATAGATAGTGGAAACATGAGATTGTTAACTACACCTGCGAATACAAATACAACATTTAAAACCTTCCAAATTAGACTTTCTTAAGGAGTAAAACATGGCGAAAACTAATGCATTTAAAATCGCTGAGTTGATTCGTGGAATACAATTCGATGTAGACAACGATGAAATTACGACTTCAAAGAAAGTCAAATCGAAGGACAGAACATCAGGTGATGCAACAAAAACTTCAACTACAGAATTTGCACTCGATACATTTGCGAAAGCAGATTTTAGAGCTGCAAGATATGTTGTTGCAATGTCAGAGGGAAGTGATTTCCACTCTACAGAAATTGTTGTTGTTCATGACGGTTCTGCAGTCACGTTAACTCAGTACGGTACTTTAAAATCAAAAAGTCTTGCAACATTTGATGCAGATATAAGTGGGAGTAATCTAAGATTATTAGCAACACCTGCTTCATCATCATCTACAGTAATCAAGTTCGATAGAACAACAGTAGACGCTTAAACGATTTTAAGTAATCACTAAGGGGAGACTTCGGTCTCCCCTTTTTTATTTGTATAAATAGTTATATGGCAACTAAAACTAAGTTTTTTACAGATTTAGGGTTTCAATCCTTATCTTCGAGTACCGTAGATGGTAATCTAACGGTGACTGGGGACTTAATTGTCCAAGGAACTAGTTTAACAATTGATTCAACAACTGTTTCCGTCACTGATTCTATGATGGAACTTGCAAGTGGAAACACTTCAAGTGACTTATTAGATATAGGTTTTTATGGAAATTATGATGACGGTTTATCAGATGGTGGTGCAAGTGAATATACAGGATTATTCAGAGATGCATCAGATTCCACATGGAAACTATTTGACGGTTTAGAAGTCGAGCCAGACAATACGGTAAATATCAGTGGAACAGGTTATGCATATGCAGACTTTAAAGCTGGTGATATAGAAGCAACAGGTCAGTTGACTGCAGTCGGCCCATTATCTTTAAGTAATTTAAGAATGGATGCAGACCAAACATTAACAACAACTGCAACGACTGAAGTAGATTTAGATACATTCCCACTTTTAAGTTATAGAAGTGGTAAATATCAGATTCAAGCATCACAAGGAAGTAATTATCATGCATGTGAGGTGATGTTAATACATAATTCAACGAATGCATACTTCTCACAATTTGGTGATGTGTACACAAATTCGTCACTCTTTAGTCTCTCAGTTGACACAAACTCAGGAAATGTAAGATTGAGAGTCACTCCTGCATCTGCATCTTCAACTGTATTTAAAATAAGTAGAAATTTATTAAAAGTTTAGAGTAAAAACACTATTTTGAAGAACACTATCTTCTAAATAGTAGTGTATAAATTACTTTTTCAGTATAGGACACACGAAAAAATGGCAACACAAAACAAATTTGTAGTAGAGTATGGAATCAGTGTAGGAACCACCGAAGTAATTAACTCATCAGGTAAAATTGTCGCTTCTGCATTATCGCAGATTGATACTGATGATATTTCAGAAGGTTCAACTAATCAATATTTTGCGACTTCAAAAGTCGACACGCATCTTGCAGATGCATCATCATCTAAAACTCTGAATAATGTTCAGATTGATGGAGGAACATTATAATGGCAGGAGAAAAGAATTTTAATATTAAGAATGGACTTTCCATTGGTGGAACAGAGGTCATTACTTCTGCAGGTGTATTTCAGGGTTCAATATCTGCTTCTGCACTTGACGAAAGTGTAGACGATAGAGTTGCGAACCTCTTACAAGCAGGTTCAGGTATCTCATTATCATATGACGATGCAAACAACCAATTAACAATTACAGGTAATGTCGGTGATATCACTGGTGTTAATGCAGGTGATGGTTTAACAGGTACTGCAACTTCAGGAGATGCAACACTTAATATTGGTGCTGGTACAGGTATCACTGTAAATGCAGATGATATTGAAGTAGATACTTCAGTTGTTGCAACATTAACAGGTTCACAAACATTAACAAACAAAACACTTACAAGTGCAGTTTTAAATACTGGTGTAAGTGGAACTGCAGTATTAGACGAAGACGATATGTCTTCGAACTCTGCTACACAGATTCCAACACAACAATCTGTAAAAGCATATGTAGATTCACAAGTTGCAAGTAAAGATGCATTATCAGAACTTTCAGGTGACTCAGATGATATCACTGAAGGTTCAACAAATTTATTTCATACAACTGCAAGAGCAAGAAGTGCAATATCAGTAAGTGGAGACTTGTCCTATAACTCCTCAACTGGTGTAATCTCATTCACTAATGATGCAGGTGATATCGAAAGTGTCACTGCAGGAGATGGTTTATCAGGTGGTGGAACTTCAGGTGCAGTATCACTTGCAGTAAATGTTGACGATAGTTCAATCGAAACAAGTTCAGACACACTACAAGTAAAAGCATTAGGTATTACAGACGCTATGTTAGCGGGTTCTATTTCAAATGCAAAACTTTCTAACAGTTCAATCTCTGTAAACTCTAATTCTGTATCACTAGGTGGTGCAGTAGTTTTAGATACAGATGACGTTGGAGAGGGTTCAACTAATCAATATTTTACAAACGAAAGAGTTGACGATAGAGTAAATGCATTAATTACTGCAGGTACAAATATCACAACTTCATATGACGATGCAAACGGAACACTTACAATTAACTCTTCAGGTAAAACAGAAGAAGAAATCGAAGATATCGTAAACGGTTTAGTTATCGGTGGAACAAACATTACATCAACATATGACGATGCAGCTGGAACACTTACACTTGCAGGTTTATCTGATTCAGATATAAGAGGTTTATGCTCTTCAGGTGGTGATTTATCATACAATAGTTCAACAGGTGCATTCTCAGTCACAACATATACAGATTCAGATGCAAGAGGTGCTATCTCAGTCACTGATTCTGCAGGAGACGGTACACTTTCATATAACTCTACAACTGGTGTAATCACATACTCAGGTATTACAGATGCACAAGTAAGAGGAAAAGTTTCAGTCACGGATGCAGGTGGAGATGGTTCACTTGCGTATAATTCAGGTACTGGTGTAATCACATATACAGGCCCTAGTGCATCAGAGACACGTGCCCATTTTAGTGCAGGTACTGGTGTTTCTATTAGTTCAGGTCAGGTAAGTATTGGTCAGTCAGTTGGTACATCAGACAATGTATCTTTTGGAGACCTTACACTTTCAGGTGACTTGACTGTAAACGGTACTACAACAACTGTAAACACTGCAACACTTAACGTTTCTGATAACATTGTTGTTCTTAATAACGATGTGACTGGTACTCCTTCAGAGGATGCAGGTATAGAAGTAGAAAGAGGAACATCATCTAACGTTTCATTAACATGGGACGAATCAGAAGACGAATGGACATTCGGTGCATATAATGTAAAAGCATCGTCTTTTGAAGGTTCATTAACTGGTAATGCAAGTACTGCTTCAAGTGCTGCTCAGTTAACGACTGCAAGAACAATTAGTTTGGGTGGAGACCTTTCAGGTTCTGCATCATTTAATGGTACATCAAATATTACAATCACAGCAGCAGTTGCAGATGATTCACATAATCATACAATTGCAAATGTGGATGGATTACAGACTGCATTAAACACTAAATATGAGAGTGGTTCAAACGCAACACTTGGAACTATTACAACAAGTAATGCATCGAACTCAGGTGGATATGTGAGAAACATATATCAATCAACTTCATCGCCTAGTGCAGGTGATGGTGCAGTTGGTGATTTATGGGTACTTTACTCTTAATAGAGTATAACTTAAATTTTTAAGGTAATTTAGAATATGGCGACAGGGTCACAAAAAGTAAAAACACCTTCGGGTTGGAGTTCAACTCAAGGTGGGTGGGTAAAAACTGGTTCTACAACATGGAAAGCAGTTGACCAAATTTATGTAAAAACACCAACAGGGTGGAATAATGCATCGGGTCAACAATCTGTTCAACAACCATACCCATATATTGCAAACAGTCAGACCCCATATATTGCAAACGCTCAACAACCATATCCTTACATCGCAAATAGTCAGACACCTTATATCGCAAACGCTCAACAACCGTACCCTTATATTGCGAATAGTCAGACTCCTTATATCGCTAATGCACAGCAACCATACCCTTATATTGCTAATGCACAAACACCATATATTGCGAATGCAAGACAACCAAGTACATATAGGAATCCAGTAAATAGTCAGACTCCTTATATTGCACAAGCAAGACAACCTAGTACATATAGGAATCCAGTAAATAGTCAAACGCCATATATCGCTAATGCTCAGCAACCATATCCATACATTGCGAACAGTCAGACCCCATATATTGCGAATGCACAACAACCGTATCCATATATTGCTAACAGTCAAACACCATATATTGCTAATGCACAGCAACCGTATCCATATATTGCGAATGCACAATCACCTTACATTGCAAACGCAAGACAACCTGCAGGATATAGAAATCCAGTAAACGGACAACAACCTTACATTGCAAACGCAAGACAACCTGCAGGATATAGAAATCCAGTTTCTGCACAACAACCTTACATTGCAAACGCTAGAACACCAAGAGGGTATAGAAATCCAGTAAACGCACAACAACCTTATATTGCGAATGCAAGAACACCAAGAGGGTATAGAAACCCTGTTTCTGCACAACAACCTTACATTGCAAATGGTCAGAATCCATTTACGTATAACGCAAGGTATCCTGCAAATGCAAGGTATCCTGCAAATGCACAATCACCATTTACGTATAACGCAAGGTATCCTGCGAATGCAAGATATCCTGCAAACTCACAATCACCATTTACGTATAGTTTTAGGTCGCCTGGTACTTACCCATATCCCGACCCATTACTATGGGGGCCTTATAGTGTGACATCATTATATGAACCTTCAAGTTATACTGGTACTGCAAGGTATGGGTTTTCAACAGGATACCCAGGCGCACCTTATGGATATGGCCCATTAGGATTTGCAGGAACATGGCCGCAAAGTCCTGCACCACCTATATCACCATATGGTTCAGGTGAGTGGGTTATCAGACAAAGTCCAGGCAGTGCATCTACATCTACCCTAACAATTGGAGAAATGACTTATAAGTCAACTGGTTTACAGGGGATGTATGATTTTGCACAAGATTTCCCTAGTGCGACTTATTTTGTATTGAGTTTACCAAACACAACAACGACATTGCCACTTTCATCAGGAACTGCAAGTACAAACCCATATTCGGGAACCAAATATTATACATGGACTATACCAAGTTCTTCTATACCAAGTTATGTTGCAGGTACGTATCAACCAATGTCGTTATCACTTTATTAATAATGAGGAAGAATTAAATGTCAGTAGAAATAATTACAGAAAACGGAATACAATACCTTCAAAGTAATCCTTTAAATCAGATTACTGTAAATGGTGTTGATTATGAATTAGACTTAAAAATAAATTTAACTAATTTTACAGTGGGTTCAGATGTCGATATGGAGTCTGCAACAGAAGCACTACAAACTCATGAAGCTTTGATTGCAAACGATATTATCAGAGAATCATATTATTATCCTATAGATGAAATGCCTGAAGGTCAGAGAACTATAGAAAACAAATATAGAGACATAAGAGGAATTTTAAAGGAAATAACCTAGGAATAATTTAAATGGCAATAGGAAATTATCAAGTACCAAATATAGGAAATGCGAGACAACCTTCTACGTATAGGGTTCCCTTTACCTATAGAGTACCATATATTGCTAACGCAAGACAACCTTCCACTTATAGGGTACCATTTACATATCGTGTACCTTACATTGCGAATGCGAGACAACCTTTTACATATAATAATAGGTCACCATTTACATACAGAAACCCTGTAGGATACCAATTACCGTTCACATATAACGCAAGGTCTCCTTTTACATATAGAAACCCTGTAGGATACCAATTACCTTTTACATATCAGAATAGGTCACCATTCACTTATAGAAACCCAGTATCCTATCAGATACCGTTTACATATAATAATAGGTCACCATTTACTTATAGAAATCCAGTATCTTATCGTGTTCCATTTACGTATCAGAACAGACAACCTAGTACATATCAAAGAACTGGTAGAACACCGTTTACGTATCAAAACAGACAGCCTGGTACATATCAAAGAACTGGTAGAACACCATTTACGTATCAAAACAGACAGCCTGGTACATATGCAAGACAAGGTAGAACTCCTTTCACATATCAGAATAGACAGCCTGGAACATATCAGAATCCAGTAAATGCACAAACACCATTCACTTATCAGAATAGACAGCCTGGAACATATCAGAATCCAGTGAATGCACAAACACCGTTTACATATCAGAACAGACAACCTAGTACATATGAAAGACAAGGTCAAACACCGTTTACATATCAGAACAGACAGCCTGGTACATATGAAAGACAAGGTAGAACACCGTTTACGTATCAAAACAGACAGCCTGGTACATATGCAAGACAAGGTCAAACACCGTTTACATATCAGAACAGACAACCTGCAACGTATGCTAGACAAGGTAGAACACCAGTGATTAGATGGGATGGTGCATTACAACAATCATGGCCAGGAACACCTATATCTTCTTAACACACTAAATACGTGTAAAGAGGATATTTTATATTATGGACAAACTCAAAACTCTAGAGCAAACTAAACAATTTTTAACATTTCCCGAGTCATTCAAAGACCTTAATCATAAGGAAAGAAGAGACTTAGACCAGTGGCATTTAGGTCAATTAGATAATTTAGAAAATATCGATTATGATTCAGAATTTATAAAAGTTCTAGAATACATGTTTGAAAACATGCCTCCTCTTAAGTTATGTAAGTGGTCTGATTTAGAACCTTTAAGAAGAAGTGGTGAACTAATAGGATGGCAAGGTTTAAGATTCCAAGCAAACTCATATCATAGATTCTTACCCGAAATTTATACATCAGGTTCTATCAACGAACATGGTGCTCCCTCTACTAAATTTGCAGTATCAGAACCTTTAACAGATAAAGAGGTTGATATAAAAGACTATGCAGGAGAAGAATTGCAGTCGGGTGATTTTGATGCAGAAGATTTTCCAATTGCATTGAACTCTATGTATTATCATAGTGCAAAAGGACATTGGTTAATACAGAGTATTCAAGAAGAAGGTTTATGGGCACCTATACAAGGTCTTACACAAAGTTCGGGTGATAGAATACAATTAATGATTCACCCAGGCTCTGTAAGGTCAGGTTGTTTTGAGGAAATGGAAGACCCTAATCATGAATTACTATTATGGGATACACATGATATTATACCTGCAGAACCAATCGGTGTCAAGGAATGTTTAGAATACTGGAAAGATAAAGTATTAAATGGTAAAAGAAAACCAAAGTATAAAGGATTGTCTGCAATATGGACAATGGGTACCATAGAGTTTCAAGTCGATTTTAGTAATGTAGATTTTAGAAAGTATGTTTGGGAACATAGTGAGAAAGTCACAAAATTATCTAAAGGTAAACCACTAAACATCTACATCGGATATGATAGTAGACACAATGGTTTAGAACAAGTATGTAAAGAATCTATTTTAGATAGTATACAAAAATCTATCGGAGGAGGTAGATTTGTAGACTACAATAAGTTTGTACCTGAAATTAAATTTTTAGATGTATCAAAAATTCCTGAATATACAAGACCATATGCAAATCAATCAACATGGTTTACATACAGTAGATTTTTAATTCCATATTTAGAGAACTACGAAGGATTTAGTATGTTTATAGATGATGATTTTATCTTTAACAAATCTCTACTTCCTATGTTCTATTATTTAAATACAGATGATGCAGTTGCATGTATTAAGTATCCACAAATGAAACACGATGAAACTAAGTTTGATGGTGAAGTGAATATAGATTACCCATGTAAGTTGTGGTCTTCTATGATGTTCTTTAATAACGGTCATGAGGATTGTAGAAAACTTACACCTGAAGTTGTGAACACTTGGACTGGTGCTCAATTACATCAGTTTGAATGGACTGATAAGATATCTCCAATACCTGAAAAGTATATTTTTGTTGAAGGATATGATGACCCTGAAGTAAAATGGGATTTCTCTGCAGTTCACTACACTAGAGGAGGCCCTTGGATAGATGGGATGGATTCTAGTCGCATAAATAATTTAGAATACTACAAGAGAGTAAAAGATAAATTACCCTTGTAATTTAATCAATATTGAGGTATAATAACAGTATGAACGCACTAATTTACACGGAAGACCAAAAACTTATTATTAGAAAACCTAATGGTTTACAATACGAGTTTGATAATACAGACCAACCTGAACTAGGTTTTGATTTTGATGTATTAGTATACGATGATATAGAAATCGTAATTGAAAAATGGGATGATGATAAATGTTTTGATGACCAAGTCAAAAGACCATTAACAAATCCTGAAAAAGAAATTATAGAAAACTATATTGAAAATTCTGAACCTCCTGCAGGAGTCACATTAAACAATCAATATGTACAAGACTTAGTTGACGAAGTAAAAGGTAATATTGCAAATTTTCTTGATAACTATGGATTTGATGATTTAACTGAAGTCACGTTTGCAGGTAGAGAAGGTTCAAATCACCCATATAGGTCTAATGCAAGAAGAGTACTAGAGTTTGCAGATTCACAATATGTAATCTACGACCAATTAGTAAATGAAATTTTTGCAACTAGAGAAGACCATTTAAAACCAATACAAGATTATCTAAATCAATTACCTCAGGCATCATTACTACCCGACCATGAAAGGTAGTATATGTTTGATGACGTAAAAGTTGTTCATATCGATGAACCCTTCAAAATAAAAGACTTACCTCTTAAAGATGTCTATGTCTTAGATAATTATCTTGCAACCGAACTACATCATCATTTTGACGATTACATTGTAAGAGAAAATATATGGTCTAAGACTAATCAAGTCAGTAGTGGAAGTCCTACAGGTTTACCTCACCATAGTTTTTGGGGTGCAACTTATTTCAGAGATGGTATGAAATTAGAAAAAGATATGGATAAACTCCATACTATATTTCCATATTATCTAAACAGAAGATTGCAAACTGAGTTTGGATTTAAGTGGGTAAGATTTCAATATATGGGACTTAATTCTCAAACTCAAGGTTTACAAGGAACAACTCACGCAGATTGTCAAGATGAAGATGAGTGGAATTTATCATTCTTATATTACACTAATAAATTTTGGAATAAAAATTGGGGTGGTAAATTAAGACTATATAATGAAATGCAACAAGGTTTAGACGGTAGACAAGAACATATTGAAAACCACCAAATTGCAGAAATAGAATTTAAACCAAACAGGTTGATTATATTTGATGGTAGAATACCACATGGTGCAGATGCACCCACATCATCTGCAAGATATATTGATAGAAGGTCTCTAGTTTTACGAGGAGACGAAGTAAGATTAGTAGACGAGGAAGAATTTTTTCATGCCAACGATAGAGTTTCACACATATAATAAAGAAACATTAAGGGACTTTAAACCAGTCCTTGCAAGTTCTATTCAGCCTGATTGGTGGAAACGTGCAAAGGCAGGAGAACTCACTAGAGGTATGGTTCAACAAACTATACGTTCATGTCCTGCAATGGACGATTGGTTAAAGAGTGGTTGGATACTTTTATCAAATAGAGATATACATGTAATAAATGGTATAGGTGGAGACGATAAAGGTAAAAAAACCTTTGCAACTTATGACCCACACGATAGTGGTTATAACTCCTCAAGTCACCCTATTACCCAAACTTTAGATGCATTTGAATATTTGGGTGAAGACAAACCAATTAAAGATGCATTTAAAATGAGAAACCCATGGAATATCAAAACACCTGAAGGTTATTCTTGTTTTTACTTAGACCCATTTTTATTTCAAAATAATCACTTTGCATGTTGGCAGGGTATAATCGATACCGACACTTTTAATGTTGGTATGGATAATGCACAAATTATATTTTATCCGAAAGTAGACCACTCTTTTGTAATACCAAAGGGAACTCCACTTTGTCAAATTATACCATATAAAAGAGAAAAATGGAATGCATCCTATATAGTAAATACACATAAATCTTGGATAGACAATCGTGCAACTGGAACTTCAGAGTTTGATAGAACAGTTCCAACTAATAAATCTATGCAAGAGTGGAGTCAATTAACAGAATTTGATGAAAATAGTGTAAAGGAATTTGGTGCATATCGTAGAAGAGGATATTGGAAACCGAAAGGTAAACTATATAAGGAAGATTCACCACCACCTGAATGTCCTTTTCACAATAAAGAAGAATCAGAAGAGACACAATTGGAGTTTGATTTCGATGTCCGTTAGATTATTATTTCCAACTTACGTATTTGAAAGAGATTTACTAGACTCCAATCTAGATGAAAACCGTGGAATAGACCAAAACTACTTAGACCTTCTTGTAGATACTATGGATGGTATGAGAAGAAAAGACCCACAAGGTAGAAAACTTTCAAATGCATATACTGGATGGCAATCACATGATGGTTGTGAGTCTAATCCTGCATTTCAAAAATTAATGAATAGAATACAAACTACATTCTATGACGAAGTATGGCCTTTCCATGGATTAGACCGACACAAAGCACAAATGCATATCGGTAATTCATGGGCGAATATTAATGACCACCTTGCATGGAACAAACCACACTTACACAATGGTTGTTGGTATAGTGGTGTGTTTTATATAAAGGCAGACGGTGATGAAGGTCATATAGAAATGATTGACACTCATCCAAAAGTAGTTGCAGATTTTCCAAACTCACCTAGAACTGCAACAAGTAAAGGATTTGAACCAAGAAGTGGTAAACTTATTTTATTTCCAAGTGGTCTCATGCATATGGTTGAACCAAATCCTACTCAAAAAGATAGATATAGTATTTCCTTCAATATCGAAATGAAGTACACTTCACCTGATGGACATAGTGGTAATATAAACAATTATAATGATGATGAATTTGTCTATAACATTCGTCCAAATGGAGACATTATAACCGATTAACTATTCTAAATAGTAGTATGGAAATAGTAATCGATACACATCTACTTTGGAATCTCTTATTAACATTCGTTCTAGCACCTTTAGGATTTCTAGTTCGTAGTATTTTATCTGAACAAAAGAGACTTGATATCCTTGTAAACAAAACTAGAGAAGAACTCGCTAAAGAATATGTCACAAGAGACCAAATTGAAGCAGACTTTGAAAGAATAATGGCTACTATGACTAGAATAGACGAAAAAATAGATAGACTCCAATCTAAGACTTACTTCCAAGAATAGGTTCCCAATTAGTATAAATAGTAGTAGACACAAATTTACTACAGGAATATTATGGCATCACCAAATTCAAAAAGTACATTAAAAGAGTATATTAAGAGGGCTCTTGGTGCTCCTGTTCTTGAAATTAATGTAGATGACGACCAATTGGATGATAGAATTGATGAAGCACTACAATACTTTCATGAATATCATTACAATGGTAATATTAAGACATATTTAAAACACCAATTAACTGCAGAAGAGATTACATCTTTTGGGACAAATGATACCCTTACAGGTTCAACAAGTGGAACACAAGCGATTGCAGGACAATCATATGGTGAAAGTAAAAGTTATATTACACTACCTGAACATGTTATAAGTGTTCTTAGAGTTTTTCCTTTTCATTCAGGTCAAACTTCAAGTATGTTTGATATACAATATCAATTAAGATTAAATGACCTATGGGATTTAACTTCAACCAGTATTCTATATTACTCACAAGTTCAACAACACATAAAACTAATTAATGATATGTTGGTTGGTCAAGTTCCTATTAGATATAATGCACATCAAAATAGATTATATTTAGATTACACAACTGCGAAGTTAAGTGCAGGAGAATACATTATAGTTGAATGTTATAGGAAGATAGACCCAACAGATTTTACAGATGTATACAACGATATGTGGTTAAAGAAATATGCAACTGCTAAAGTAAAATATCAATGGGGGGAAAACCTCTCTAAGTTCCAAGGTATTGCACTGCCTGGTGGTGTGACACTTGATGCACAACAAATTAAAACAGAAGCACAAGAAGAGATTATAAGATTAGAAGAAGAATCTAGACTGAATTTTGAAATGCCAGTCATGGATTTAATGGGATAGATATATGCCAACAAACGTTTTTTTCAACCATGCAGTCAATACTGAACAACACCTTTATGAGGATTTAGTTGTTGAGTCTCTTAGAATGTATGGACATGAAACATTTTATCTACCAAGAGAGATTGTAGAGGAAGATTCTATTTTAGGTGAAGACGTACAATCTAAATTTGGTGATTCATATAGTGTTGAAATGTATATAGAAAATACAGACGGGTTTGAAGGAGAAGGAGACCTATTCAGTAAGTTCGGTGTACAAGTAAGGGATACTGCAACCTTTATTATATCACTTAGAAGTTGGGAGAGATTTATTTCGTTAGATTCAAACCTTGCAACTTCTCTAAGACCAAACGAAGGTGATTTAATACACTTTCCATTAAGTGGTTCTTTGTTTGAAGTTAAATTTGTAGAACATGAAAATCCTTTCTATCAAGTTGGTAAATTATTTGTATTTAAACTGCAATGTGAATTATTTGAATACAGTGGTGAAGACTTTGATACTGGTAATATAAACATAGACCTAGTAGAAGACCAACAAGCATATACTATAGAAATGACAATGAACTCGGGTGGAAGTGGAATTTACTATGCAAATGAAAACCTTACTCTTAACAGTGCAGTTGTTGGAGAGGTTGTATCATGGTCACCTGATGACAGAAAACTTACAATTAAAGATAACACTACAACACTTCAAGTCGGTGATACTCTTGTTGGTGCAACAGATGGTGCATCGTATACAATCGGTTCAATTACAGATATCCTTACAATGTCTAACGATGGTAATTCACAAAATAAAGAATTTGAAGATAAAGCAGATAACTACTTAGACTTCTCGGAGACAAATCCTTTCGGTGAGGTCACATAATGTTTGGTACATTTTTTTATAATGAAACTACAAAACGTGCTGTCTCCATTTTTGGAACACTATTCAATAATATTACAGTAAAGAAAATCAAAGAAGATGGGACAATTTTAACTGAACAAAAAGTTCCTATATCATACGGCCCTAAACAGAAGTTTTTACAGAGACTTGCAGAAGAACCCAATCTAACTGATGGTAATAGAACTGCAATATCATTACCTAGAATTGCATTCCAAATTACAGGATTTGAATACGATGCAACAAGACAACAAAATAAATTAATTAGACACCAAAAATCTACATTAGAATCAGACGGAACTAATCGTTCTTATCAATATCAACCTGCACCTTATAACATTACATTTAGTTTAAGTATTCTTGCAAAGAATATGTCTGATGCATTGCAAATTGTAGAACAGATTTTACCATACTTCCAACCCGAATATACAGTCACTATGAAAATGATTGATTCTATGACCGACTATAGAGACGTTCCAATTATATTGAATAGTGTAAATATGGAAGACCAATACGAAGGAACTTTTGAAGAAAGAAGAGTTATTGAATATACATTAGAATTTACAATGAAACTCAATTACTTCGGCCCTGTTTACACTGGTAGTGTAATTAAAAATGTAATCGAAAGAGATTATATAAACAGTGCAACAGGATTATTTACAACAAGTCAGATAGATGAATCAGGTCTAGTGAAAGAAGTAAAACACTACGAACCTGCATTTGGTGAAACTGCAAACGTAGTTTCTAGTTCTACTTCAGTGACTTTTGATACTGCAATAAATAGTAAGATAAGTGTAGGAGACGAAGTGTTTGGAACAAACTTATCAACAAACCCAACTGTTTCCTCTATTGCAAGTGATAGACTTTCAGTAGTTTTAAGTAGTGCAGTGACTATAAGTGAAGACACTGTATTGAAATTTGTAGGTTCTGTAGACCCAGGCGATACATTCGTGGTTGCAGAAACCGTGACTTTTTATGATGACGGCGCACCTTCAACATTTAGTGAAGATAAGGTGACCGATGCAAGTTAATTATGACAAAAGATATAGATTCAAAATTAAATGATGTCTTGGATATCTCCTCTGAAATAAAAGAGAAGACTACACAAGTAATCAAAAAACCCCCTCAATCTGATAACATACAGACTGATTACAAATATACTAGAGAGAACTTATACGGTCTTGTTGAAAGAGGACAAGATGCGATTGACGGTATCTTAGACGTTTGTAGGGAGACGGAAAACCCTCGTGCATACGAAGTTGCAGGTCAGTTAATAAAGACCGTAGGTGAGACTGCAGAGAAATTATTAGACGTTCAAACCAAATTAAAGAAGTTAGAAGACGAAAACGGAAGTGTAAAAACACAACACAATCACTTATATGTTGGTTCAACTTCAGAATTGCAAAAGTTTCTAAAGAAATCAAAACAAGATGACTCTAAATAAAAACGAAGGATATCTAGGTAATCCACTCATAAAAAGAGCGGGAATAGATGTTCAATATGATAAGAAACAGTTAGATGAATACATGAAGTGTTCTAATGACCCCTGTCATTTTATTGAAAACTATACGCAAATTATATCATTGGACGAAGGTATGGTTCCTTTTAAACTTCGTGGTTATCAAGATAAACTAATAAAACACTATGACCAATCTCGTTTTAGTGTTGTTCTTGCATCACGTCAGAGTGGTAAATCAATTACATCTTGTGCATACCTATTATGGTTTCTACTATTTCACCCCGAAGTGACTGTTGCTATACTTGCAAACAAAGGTGCAATTGCAAGGGAAATGATTGCACGTCTTGTCACTATGTTAGAAAGTGTACCATTTTTTTTACAGCCTGGTGTTAAGATTCTTAACAAAGGTTCGATTGAGTTTGCAAATGATAGTAAAGTTGTTGCAGCCGCAACTTCTTCAAGTTCAATTCGTGGTATGTCAATCAATTTACTATATCTCGATGAGTTCGCATTCGTAGACGATGCAGAGACATTCTATACTGCAACATATCCCGTGGTCACGTCAGGTAAAGACTCGAAGGTAATCATTACCTCAACTGCAAACGGTGTAGGTAATATGTTTCACAAGATATACGAATCTGCAATACATGAACAATCTGAGTATAAATCATTCACAATCAACTGGTATGATGTGCCAGGCAGAGACGAAGAATGGAAGAAAGAGACCATTGCAAATACCTCAGAAGCACAATTTGAACAAGAGTATGGAAACTCTTTCTTAGGAACGGGTTCTACACTTATTAATAGTAATACACTATTAGGTATGAGAGCAATAGAATCCGATTGGGTCAAAGACGGTATTAGTCTATATAAGAGACCAGTAGATAATCATATTTACATATGTACTGTTGACGTATCACAAGGTAAAGGACTAGACTATTCTACGTTTACAGTTTTTGATGTCACAAATCAACCTTTTGAACAAGTGTTGGTGTATAGAGATAACACTACTTCACCTATGTTGTTGGCAGACATAATTAATAAATATGTAAGACCATATAATGAAGCACTTGTAATAATAGAGAATAATGCAGAAGGTGCTATGGTCGCACAACAGTTGCACTATGATATAGAGTACCCTAATGTCTTTACACAAGGACAAACAAAGGCAGAAGATATCGGTGTGACTATGAACAAACGAATTAAAAGAGTAGGTTGTTCAACATTAAAAGAAATTACGGAAGAAAATAGACTAACGATTGTAGACCGTGCAACCATTACTGAAATGATGACCTTTGTGATAAAAGGGAACTCATATGAAGCAGATAGGGGTTATAATGATGATTTGGTTATGAATTGTGTATTATTTTCATGGTTTATCACTACTGATTATTTTGTCCATCTAACTGATAAGAAAGTAAAAGACTTATTATACTCAGAACAACAGAAGTTGATTGAGGATGATATTCTTCCTGCAGGGGTTTTTGGGTCTCAACAACAAGAAGAACAAGAAACTTTTGTAGATTCTACAGGGGATAGGTGGTTTACAGTTGTTTAAAATATATTCGTTAGAGTTATTAAAGTTATAAATATATCAAGTAAAACTAACTTTTTACATTAACAGGAGTAAAAGTATGGCATTTCAAGTATCACCAGGCGTACAGGTCAAAGAGGTTGACCTTACAAATGTTGTTCCAGCCGTTTCATCGACAACAGGTGCATTCGCTGGTTCATTTCAATGGGGCCCTGTTGATGAAGTAATAACAGTTTCAGATTCAAAAGGATTGAATAGTGTATTCGGTAATCCTGCAAATACAGATGCAGGTTCAGAAGATTATTATACTGCAGAATCTTTCTTAAAATATGGTTCTTCATTGAGAGTGGTCAGATTAAATTCAACAGGATTGTATTCCGCTAATGCACTTGGTTCATCTACAACATTATTAAAAAATAATGAACAGTATATAGAGGACTATAGAGATGGTTCACAAGCTGCAACAGTAGGTGTATGGGTATCAAAATATGGTGGTGAATTAGGTAATTCACTAAGAGTGGAACTTTGTGGTTCTTCAAACGCATATTTCAATGACGTTGTCACTGCAACTAATAGTGTTGACGGTGATTCAAACCCAGTAGACCTTGCAGTAGGAACATCTACAATTCCAGTTGACGATTCTTCAGTATTCCAAGTTGGAGATATCATTAAATTCGCAGGACATAGTCAGGAGTATAAAGTTTTAACTTTACCTGATGGTGCGAACATTACTATAGAAACTATAGGAACACCTACAAAAACAGGTTTAGTACAAGTAGTTGGTGACGGTGTAAATATCGATAGATATTGGAAACACTACGCTTTATTCGATAAAGCGCCAGGGTCATCTGCAAACGCAGTCAAAGTTAATGCATCAAATGACGAAGCACACATAGTCGTTGTTGACGAAGATGGTGCAATCTCAGGTGTGCCAGGTGAAGTGTTAGAAACATATGGTTTCGTTTCACTTGCATCAGACGCTAAAGATGAACAAGGACGTTCAAACTACTACAGAGACGTAATTCAAAGAAGTTCAAACTATGTGTATTGGAGTGGACACTCAACATCTACTCACGCATCTGCAACAGAATCAAGAACACTTGCAACAGTAGCAGGTGGAACTGCATTCGGTTTACCTAACTTACCTTTAGCAACATCATTAACTGGTGGTGCAAACGGAAGAATAGGAACTGCAGGTCAAATTACAGATGCATATAACACACACTTCGGAGATGCAGAAACAATAGACGTTTCATTAATCATCATGGGTTCTGCAAGAACTGATAATGGTAGTGGAACAGAACAAGATATAGTCGCAGACCACAACACAATATTAAACGAGTTAATATTACTTTGTGAAAACAGAAAAGACTGTATGGTTGTTGCATCACCTAGAAAATCATCAATAGTAAACGTTTCATTAGAATCTACTCAAGTTTCTAACATTTTAACAGATTACACATCAGTATCATCATCATCATACGCAGTATTAGACAGTGGTTGGGTATATCAATACGATAGATTCAACGATAAGTATTGTTGGGTGCCAGGAAATGGACACACTGCAGGTATAATGGCGAGGTCAGACTTATTGAGTGATGCATGGTTCTCACCTGCTGGTTTCACAAGAGGTCAGTATTTAGGAATCACTAAACTTGCATTTAACCCTAAGAAGTCTTCAAGAGACGACTTATACCGTGCAAGAATCAACCCAATAGTGACGTTTGCAGGTCAAGGAACAGTATTGTTCGGAGATAAAACTGCATTAACAAGTCCTTCTGCATTCGATAGAGTGAATGTAAGAAGATTATTCATCGTATTAGAGAAAGCAATCGCAACTGCAGCTAAGTCTCAATTATTTGAGTTCAATGATGCATTTACACGTGCTCAATTTAGAAGTGCAGTAGAACCTTTCCTAAGAGATGTGAAGAACAGAAGAGGTTTAGTAGACTTCTCAGTAGTTTGTGACGAAACAAACAACACTGATTCAGTCATAGACAGAAACGAGTTTGTATGTTCAATCTTTGTGAAACCTGCTAAATCAATTAACTTTATCACTCTTAACTTCGTTGCCGCAAGGTCAGGAGTTGAGTTTGAAGAAATTTATAGTGCAGTATAACAGGAGTATATAAATGGCAACAATAGACCAATTTAAAGCACAATTAATCGGTGGTGGCCCACGTGCAAACAGATACAGAGTCTTTATACCTAGAAGTGGTGAAAAGATAGAGTTTCTATGTACTGCTGCTCAGATTCCTGCTGCTAATGTCAACGTTATCTCTGTACCTTTCAGAGGTCAAAATTTAAAACTCGCAGGAGATAGAACTTTTGATGACTGGACTATTACAGTGATAAACGACATAGAGTTTTCTTCTAGAACTGCTTTAGAAGCATGGCAGGAAGATATTGCATCATTGACAACAACAGATGCAGCTCTTAACACTGATTATCTACTATCACGTGCATTTGTAGAACAATTGCATAAAGATGATTCTGTTCTTGCGAGATATGAGTTCTTTAATATATTCCCTAATGTAATAGGAAATATCGCATTATCAAGTGACGAAGCTGCTGCTTTAGAAACATTTGATGTGACTTTCTCATACTCTCACTGGGATAGAGTTAAGTAATTAGTTGTGAATACTACCACAAATTGGTGGTATAAATATTAGTATGGAATTATTTGGGTTTGAAATCACTCGTAAAAAAGACGAGTTAAGAAATTTGGAGGCACCGAATGCAAAGTCATTCGTGCCACCAGTTGATGATGACGGTACTCCCGTTATTCAGCAACAGGCTGGATATATCGCAGGAGGTGCCTATGGTGCCTTTGTTGATATGGAAGGTGGTATCAAAAATGAGGCAGAACTCATTCGTAGATACCGTGAAACATCTTTAGTGCCAGAGTGTGACTCTGCAATTGAAGATATTGTTAATGAGTGTATCACATCTGATGTTTCAGATAAGATTGTGACACTCGACCTCAGAGATGTTAAACTCTCTGATAGTATCAAAAACAAGATACAAGACGAGTTTAATCTAATCTTATCAATGATGAAGTTCAATCAGAACTCTCACGAAATATTCAGAAAATGGTACGTAGATGGAAGGATATACTTCCATAAGGTCGTTGACTCAAAAAGACCTAAATTAGGTATTGTTGATTTAAGAAATATCGACCCATTAAAGATTAAAAAAGTTAGAAACGTAGAGAAAGAAAAAGACCCTAAAACAAAGATAGAAAGAATTAAAAAGGTCGAAGAGTTCTACATGTTCAACGACAGAGGATTTGATAAATCTTCTGCATCGGAAGGAACAACAGTTAAAATTGCACCTGAAGCAGTATCATATACAACTTCAGGTTTACTAGATTACACTAAGAATGTTGTAATCGGATATCTGCATAAAGCATTGAAGACTGCAAATCAGTTATCAATGATGGAAGATGCACTTGTAATCTATAGGATTTCACGTGCTCCTGAAAGAAGGATATTCTACATTGACGTAGGAAACCTTCCAAAAGCAAAAGCAGAACAGTATCTTGCAGACGTTATGAACAAGTATAGAAATAAACTTGTTTACAATGCAGATACAGGTGAAATCAAAGATGATAGAAAACATATGAGTATGTTGGAAGATTTTTGGTTGCCTAGAAGAGAAGGTGGTAGAGGAACAGAGATTACTACCCTGCCTGGTGGACAAAACCTTGCAGATATAGATGATATCGAATACTTCAAGAAGAAGTTATATCAATCTCTTAATGTCCCATCTTCTAGAATGGAAGCAGACAATGGTTTTAACATGGGTCGTGCATCCGAAATTAATAGAGATGAACTTAAGTTTAATAAGTTCACAAACAGACTTCAGAAGAAGTTTGCAAGAGTTTTCATAGACATTCTTAGAACTCAATTAGTTCTTAAAGAAATTGTCTCTGTAGAAGAATTTGATAAAATCAAAGAATTCATGCAGTTTAATTATGCAACCGACAACCACTTTACAGAGTTGAAGGATGCAGAGATACTAAGAGAGAGAATAGATACTCTCGGACAAGTATCAGAGTATGTTGGTAGATATTACTCAAAAGACTGGGTTAGAAAATATGTTCTAATGCAATCTGAAGAAGATATCAAAATAATCGACAAACAAATTGAAGATGAAAAGGGTGACGCTGAAGAAAGTGAAGACGATTTTGGGAGATTTTAATAAATGAGTAGTGAAATAGCAAAACAAATAGTAGACCAAATAGAACAAGGTCAATTGAATGATGCAAAAGATAGTATATCTCAAGGTATCAAACAGAAAGCCGCAGAAGTAGTAGACATGAAAAGAGTCGAAATGCAGGTTGATTGGGTCGATAACGAACCAAACGAACCAACAGGTGAGTAATGAAAAGTTTCTCTTCTGTTTTAAATGAACTAAATGAATCAAGGAAAGATATTCCTACAGGTTCATTTGAAGTAAAAAGAAAGTTCATTGAAATAGGAGAACAAAGATTTAACGTAGTATACACCTTAAAAAATGGTGAGTACAACATCAATATTGATGGTAATAAGTTAAACGAATCCTTTAAGAGTTTAAAGGATGCAGAACAAGAGTTTAATAATATCCGTTATGTAATGAAAGATTTGATTGAAAAGGATACAAATATAGAGGAAATTATCAATGAAATTAATATCAGAGTTTAACGATTACGAAGTTCAACCCGTAATAGTTGAAGAAAACGAGAAGGGTGAAAAAGAATACTTCATCGAAGGTATCTTTATGCAATCTGAAATTAAAAACAGAAACGGTAGAGTGTATCCTAAAGAAGTAATGCAGAAAGAAGTCAACAGATATAGAAAAGAATTTGTTGATAAGAAACGTGCATTCGGAGAGTTAGGACACCCTGAAGGGCCAACTATCAATTTAGACAAAGTTTCGCACTTAATCACGACATTAGAAGAAGATGGAAACAATTACGTGGGACGTGCAAAGATTTTAAGTACACCAAATGGTCAAATTGTGAGAAATTTGATTGATGACGGTGCAAAATTAGGAGTATCATCAAGAGGTCTAGGTTCACTAGAAGAAAAAGGTGGTGCTCAATATGTGAAAGGCGATTTTCAACTTGCAACTGCAGGTGATATCGTTGCAGACCCGTCTGCACCTGAGGCCTTCGTAGAAGGAATCATGGAAGGTGTTGAATGGGTTATGGAGAATGGTATATTAAAGGCAATTCAAGTAGAACAAATGCAGAAAGAATTACGTTCTGCAAGGTCTTCACAACTAGAAGAAACCAAATTAAACCTTTGGAAAAAGTTCGTTGAGAACCTATAATATATAAATAAATTAAGTAGTTCAATTAGAAACTAAACAGGAGAAAAAAATGGCAGAGTTAGAAAATAACCTAGAAACTATCGAGGAGAAGGCTGTAAAGCAACCTCACGATGGTGCTGAAAAAGGTGATTCAAAACCAGTCAAACAAGGTTCATCTGATGCTGAGTCAATAGAGTCAGGAAAAGTTGAAGTCGTTAAACCTGAAGAAAATCCTGTTGACAAAGCTGTTGCATCAGTTAAGTCTGCTGAAAATGTAAAACCTGTTTCAGGTGATGCACAACAAAAAAACGCAGATAAAGCAGAAGCACAACCAAAATTGAAAAAAGTTTCAGAGGATGAAGCTGAGTCTAAGAAAGACGAAGTAAAATCTTCAAAAATGGAATCAATCAAAGCTATCGTCAACAACATGAAGGAAATGACTAAGGAAGAAATCTCATCAGTATTGGGAACAATTTCTGAAAAAGAGGTTGACGAGAGTTTGACAAAAGCAGAAATCGCTAGAAAAGTAGTTGAGTCTTTAAAGTCTATGGACGAAGAAGCAGTTGCTGAAGTTTATGGGAAAATGAAGAAAAAAGATGATAAAGTAGAAGAAGAAGTTGCTGAAACAGAAGTTGAAGTAGACGAAGAAACTACTGCTGAATTAGAATCTTCATTAGTTGAAATCGAAATAGATGACGACCTATCTAAAATTTCAGAATCTTTAGAACTTTCAGAAGAAAATGCTGAAAAAGCAAAAACTATATTTAAAGCTGCTGTGACTTCTAAAGTTGCAGAAATCAAAGAACAACTTGAGTCTCAGTACTCAGAAGAATTAAAAACCTCAGTAGAGAAAGTTAAAGGTGACCTATCGGAAGCAGTTGACAAGTATCTATCATATTGTGCAGAAGAGTGGTCGAAAGAAAACGAACTCGCAATCGAAAGAGGTTTAAGGTCGGAAATGACTGAAAACTTTATCGAAGGGTTAAAAACATTATTCGTAGAACACTACGTTGATGTTCCTGAAGACAAGTATAATGTCATAGACGAACTTGCAAATCGTCTCGATGAGATGGAACAAAAACTTGACGGTGAAGTCACTAAGAATATTGACATCACTGAAGAGTTGGAAACTCTCAAAAGAGGCAACATTGTGAGACAAGCAGGTGAAGACCTAACTGAATCACAGAGAGAAAAACTAGTTTCACTTGCAGAAGGTGTGGATTATAAATCAGAAGAAGACTTCGCTGAGAAGATTTCTGAAGTTAAAAATGCATACTTCCCTGTAGAAGGTGAAAAACTAGTGGAAGATACAGTTGTTGAAGAAGGAACAGGAGTTATCTCTGAGGAATCAGACGAACCAATTCTTGCACCTGAAATCGCAACATATGCTAACGCATTATCAAAACTAAAACCATTAGGTTAATTTAAAGGAAATAAAAAATGTTTTTATCAGAAAACTTACAGGAAAAGTGGAGTCCAATTCTAGAACATTCCGATTTACCAAAAATCGAGGATAACTACAAGAAGGCTGTCACAGCAGTAATCCTAGAAAACCAAGAAAGAGCTCTTAAAGAAGATAGAGCAACTCTTGAAGAAGCTGCACCTTTAAATGCTACTGGAAGTGCGATATCTAACTGGGACCCGATTTTAATCAGTCTCGTTAGACGTGCAATGCCAAATCTCGTTGCTTACGACATTTGTGGTGTTCAACCTATGACTGGCCCAACAGGACTTATATTCGCCATGAAATCAAGATATCATGACGATGTAGACGCTGCTAGGACTGCAGAATCAGAAGCTTTATTTAATGAAGCTAGAACTGGTTATTCTGCAAACCCTCAGACAACTTCTACTTCTGTAGGTTCAGACCATTCAGGTGACCCATTTAACGGTTCATATGCATCTCAAACAGAAACAGGTATGACAACAGCTGAAGCAGAAGCTTTAGGTGATGCAGCTGGTAATCATTTCGCAGAAATGAGTTTCACAATTGAGAAAGCTACCGTGACAGCAGTTTCAAGAGCATTAAAAGCAGAATACACATTAGAACTTGCACAAGACCTTAAAGCAATTCACGGTCTTGACGCTGAGTCAGAACTTGCAAACATTCTATCATCAGAAATCCTTGCTGAAATCAACAGGGAAGTAATCAGAGGTGTTAACAACCAAGCTAAAACAGGTGCAGCTGCAACAGCTTCAGCTGGTACATTTAACTTAGACGTTGACGCTAACGGTAGATGGTCTGTTGAAAAGTTCAAAGGATTGTTATTCCAAATCGAAAGAGAATCAAACACAATCGCTAAAGAAACAAGAAGAGGAAAAGGAAACTTTATCCTTTGTTCTTCAGACGTTGCTTCTGCATTGTCAATGGCTGGTGTATTAGATTACACACCTGCTCTTTCAACAAACTTAAACGTTGATGACACTGGTAATACTTTTGCTGGTTTATTAAACGGAAGAGTTAAGGTATACATCGACCCTTATGCATCATCAGACTATATGACTGTTGGTTATAGAGGTTCTAATCCTTATGACGCTGGTTTATTCTATTGCCCATACGTTCCATTACAAATGGTTCGTGCAGTTGGTGAGAACACTTTCCAACCAAAAATCGGTTTCAAAACTAGATATGGTATGGTAAGTAATCCATTTGTTGGTTCAACACCTGCAAACGGTCTTGCTTCTGCAGGTACTAACCAGTACTTCAGAAAAATGGCAGTTTCTAACATTCTATAAGAATTTAGTAGTTCATTTAAAAGGGGTCTTTTTAGACCCCTTTTTTTATCTTGACTTTAATCGTTCAATGTCTAGGGAATACCCTATTCTTTACACCGTGTCCTTTACATGAGGCCTTACCCCAATTTTATTAAGGTCGATAGGTAGCGACCATACGGAAGTTCGTTTACCACACCATCCCAATTCGTCAAAAATTTCAAGTGCTTCTCTGTTCGGTTTCTATCCACAACTCACGATTATATGCCACGTCTTAATTGACTTTAACATTGTGGAACACCTTGTCTATACGGAACAACCTCTCACAACCATCTAATTTCCGTCTCGACTTCCTACTTTACTAGTATACTAAAAAAATATATGCATTGTCAAGTGTTATAAATACTAGTATAACGGAGATATTTATGACTGATTATGAAAAAACATTGAAAGTGATGGAAGGGCCTTGGGAATCAAAAGCATTTCCCAACGGTCAAGAAAAAAGAAGTGGTCTAATCAATAGAAAGATTGTCACACTATATCAAGAAGACGGTTATCTTTGTGAAGAAACAGTCACAAGAGAATATAGAGGTGATGATTACTTTGATACCACATCAACAAAGAGAGTATTAAAACTTGACTGAAATTAACAAATCATTACTTAACAATAATAACTTTAGATTATTAATAGATAAAGTTCCTACTGTTGAGTATTACGTACAATCTGTAAATATACCTTCGATGGTATTCTTAGAATCAATGATGCCCACTAGGGTAGGTATTGATGCATACTTTCCAGGCGATAAAGTCACCTTTAGTAATTTAAGTGTCACGTTCTTAGTTGACGAAGACTTAGAAAACTATAAAGAAATGTATGATTGGATGAACGCAATTGTTCCAATATCTGATTCTACAGATTATAAAGACTACGTAAATACTGATACACTTACAACTGGTGAGTTATCTAATATTAATGACGATTTGATACAATACTCTCAAATCACATTGGTGACAAACACTAATAAAAACTTACCAAATAAATTCTTCAGATTCTATGATTGTTTCCCAGTTGGGTTGGGAGAGATAGAATTGAAATCAGGTTCTGAATCAGAGACTGTGACTTGTACTGCAGAATTTAGATTTACTTATTTTGATATAAATACCACTAGTTAGAACACCCTTTTAGTGGTATAATAGTATATTATGACTTTAGATGAAATCAAAGAACTATGGGAAAAAGATTGTATAATCGATGATATCGAATTAGATAAATCTTCTCTTGAAGTTCCAAAACTACACGCAAAATACCAAGACTTACTTACAAGTAAGATACTTCTATTGAAACAACACGAATTTAAATATAACACTTTACTTAAAGATAAGTGGTTATGGTTTAATGGTAAAATGGATGAGGATAGAATAAGAGAACTTGGATGGAGTGATGACCCCTTTGATGGTCTTAAGATTATGAAAAACGATATGCAATTGTTTTTCAATTCAGATGAAGACCTACAAAAAGCAAAGGCAAAGATTGAGTATCTAAAAGTCACAATAGATTTTCTAAAAGAGTGTATGCAAAATATTACGTGGAGACACCAAACAATCAAAAATACCATTGATTGGAGAAAATTTATGGCAGGTCAATAATGATTCTAAGAAATTACCTTTGTGAAATTCCAAACTTTTTCACTGCAGAAGAAGTGCAAAAAATTCATAAGTATGCAAACACATTACCAGTAGATGAAGGTAGGGTTGGAGATAATAGAAATGATGTTGATGCAGATGATTCTGATTTCAACATAAATGATTCTATCAGACGTTCAACTGTAAAATGGTTTAAAAATGATTCTAGTCTAGAATTTGATATGATGGGTAAAATCCATGAAGGTCTAAGACAAGCGAAAGAAGTGAGTGGTTGGGAACACCAATATGATTATATAGAAAATCTACAATACACTATCTATCGAGAATCAACAGAAACAAAAGGTGACTTTTACACTTGGCACACTGATGCAGGTGATACATTATACGATAATGGAATGCACCGAAAATTAAGTTTTACAATTCAATTAACAGACCCTGATGAATATGAGGGTGGTCATTTCCAGTGGTTAGAACCACAAGGAGAATTTAATAGATTGGATTCTAATTTACAAGTTGATTTACATAATGCAGTGAGAACAGTTCCGTTCTCTTCAAAATCAAAGGGGAGTATGATTATATTCCCATCATTCCTATATCACCAAGTGACCCCAGTGTTAAGAGGAACTCGTATATCTCTAGTAGGTTGGTGTGTAGGAAGACCATATGTCTGATACAGTAAGAGTTTCTAAAATAGACGAAGTCTTTATGAAAGTCCATTGTGATAAGGGACTTGCAAGAGACTTGTTTGATTTCTTTTCTTTTACAGTTCCAGGCGCAAAGTTTATGCCTTCTTATAAAAATAAATTTTGGGATGGAAAGGTAAGACTCTTTTCAATAAAAACAAATAAGATATACATAGGTTTACTTCCATATGTAGATGAGTTTTGTAGAGAAAGAGGATATGACTTTGAGGGTGTAAATGATATCCTTGGAGATAAACAAAGAATAACTGATGAGGATGTTGATTACTTTATCAATGGTGACGACTTAGTTCCAGGCCTAGGACTTCCTTTTCAACCACGTGATTATCAGATAGATGCATTTAAAACTACAGTGCAATATGGAAGACAACTTTTATTGTCCCCTACTGCAAGTGGTAAGTCTTTAATTATCTACATGTTGTGTAGATGGTTTGAAGGTGAAATGTCTCTACCTAATTGTAAAACTATTATTATCGTCCCAACTACTTCACTTGTAGAACAGATGGCGAAGGATTTTAAAGAATATGGATATGATGAAGACATTTGTAAAATTTATAGTGGTCAACCTGTATTTCCTGCTAACATTACGATATCGACATGGCAGAGTTTTAGTAAAGCACCTAAAGAAGTCTTACAAGGATTTGACGTAGTAATAGGAGACGAAGCACACTTATTCAAAGCACAAACACTAAAAGGTATTCTTGAGAAAATGAAGAATACTGCAATACGTATAGGAACCACTGGAACACTAGACGGAACTGAAGTTCATAGACTACAACTCGAAGGATTGTTCGGCCCAGTCAAAAAAGTAATTACTTCAAAGGAACTTATGGATGATGGTACTATTGCAAGTTTGGAAATTGATTGTATCATACTTCGTCATACTAAACAGAAGAAAATGACATACCAAGATGAAATGGATTACTTGGTGTCGAATGATAGTAGAAATGAATTTATATGTAATCTTACATATTCTCTAAAAGGTAATACACTTGTATTGTTTCAGTATGTTGAAAAACATGGAGTTGTATTACATAATAAGATGTTCTCTAGAATACCCAAACAATTACATTATGTTTATGGTGGTACAGACACTGAAGACAGAGAAAAGGTCAGGGAGATTGTTGAGAATGCACAAGACAATGTAATCCTTGCATCATATGGTACATTCTCCACTGGTGTAAATATTAAAAAGATTGATAATGTTATTTTTGCAAGTCCTTCTAAATCAAGAATACGTAATCTACAATCTATAGGTAGAGGTCTACGTAAAACAGAAGGGAAGGATTCTATGAGATTGTTTGATATTGCAGACGACTTACAATGCAATAATTATACGTTGAATCACCTGAAAGAAAGAATAAATACTTATAACGAAGAAGGTTTTTCGTATAACATAAAACAATTTGACCTAAAATAATGGCAACACCAAAAGATTTAGTACCAAACAAATACGAAGTTCTCAAGCTTAAAACAGGAACTGAAATTTGTGGTATGACTAGAGATACAGGAAATGGTATCGAAATAGTTTTACCTATGATATGTCAATTGAGTGCAATCACTAAGAAACAAACACTTGCAACTTTCTACCCTTATGCACCATTATCCAAAGACCCCTCTGTTCTAATTTCTATAGAACAAATTTTACACCGTAGTAATATGAACGAACAGTTCATTCCATTTTATGATGAAGCATCTTCTCAATGGCAAACAATGGTTGAAGAAGGTAAGATACCTTTGACTAATAAATCTAATATTAGAGGATTGGTAGAACAAACTATTTCAGATATGATGAGTCAAGTGAGAGAAGAAGATTATTACGAGGAAGAAGAAGACTTCATTATCCCATCCGATAAAACTATTCATTAGAGTTTTTAATTTACTAAATAGATTCCGTAAGATATACAATATTGTTATATTTTGTTATAAATGAGGATTATAATTCGAAATGACTGAATTAGTTAAAAAAATAAAGGAAGAGGTTGCACATTTTAATGAAGAATCATTTATTGATGCTTTAGAATTAGTTGTGTTGATGTTTGTCTTTGTGACAACAACACTTGCAATCGCTCCTATAATGTAAGGAGTAAAATGGAAATAATCGGTTTAACCGTTTTCGGAATATTTGTCAGTTGGTTGTATCTATCGTATGCACCCATGCATGACATTAAATCATATATCTATAGTGTAGAGGATTACAATACTGCAATGCAGATGAGAAAAAAGGAAAAAGATGAGTCTAGAAAAGAAAGCACTACAAGTAGTTAATCTATCTCCATCGGAATCATGGGTTGAAAAATTACATGACGTTCATCCTATGAAACAAATCGCTGTCGCATCAGTTATTCAGGTTTGTGTTTTCGGATTTATGATACTTTCATTCTTCATAATCAATCAATTTGTGGGTCACTAAATGAAGACCTATATAGTATATACAATGATTGCAATTACTTTCTTTTATATCACAATAGGTGAGAAAGATAGAATGGGAACACGTGCATTTTTACGAGACGGTGAAATTGTTTCAGGTGCGTACTTACCTAAGTAATCTCTTTATTATAGTATATCCCCGCTGGGTCATATAAATCATATCACGACTTTTTAAATCCCACAAGGGGTTTTTTGAAAAAACTTTCAAAAATTAACATTTAATAAATACTAAAAAACCCCTTACAATATCAATTTTTTTGTGTATAATGGATACATGACAACGAAAAAAGACCCTAAAACACAGGCGCATTACGTCAACAACAAGGACTTTACCAACGCAGTTGCAGAGTATGTTAGTCAAATAAAAGAAGCAACTGACAAAGGGAAAACTCCTCCAAGAATGTCAGAGTACATAGGTGAGTGTATCTATAAGATTGCAACTCGACTATCTACAAGACCAAATTTCATTAACTACACCTATAGAGACGAAATGATTTGTGATGCAATTGAGAACTGCATACAATACATAGGAAACTTTAATGTAGAAAAATCAAACAATGCATTCGCATATATCACTCAAATATGTTATTATGCATTTCTTAGAAGAATCCAAAAGGAAAAGAAACAAGTTTATATCAAACAACAGGCTATCGATGCAACTAATATTACTATGGATGCATTCGATACTATTGACGGTCAACATGACCCAAGTTTAATCAATACAAATGTTGAATGGATGCAGGAGAATATGACTCGTGTAGAATACGAACCAAGAAAATCAAAAAAGGCAAAACCTAAAAAAACTAACTTAGAAAATTTTACTGAATGAAAATTGCAATATTGAACGACACCCATTGTGGTGTTCGTGGTGACATGGTTGAAATGTCAAAATATCAAGGAAGATTTTACAATGAAATCTTTTTCCCATACTTAGATGAACATAATATTAAAAAAATAATTCATCTAGGAGATTACTTTGATAGAAGAAAGTATATAAACTTTGCATCTATGAAAGCGAATATCAAACATTTTATTGAACCTATGAATGAACGTGGTATCACCATGGATTTAATTCTTGGTAATCATGACACCTATTATAAAAACACAAATGATGTAAATGCACCTGAGTTGTTATTATACAATCAACCAAACGTTGACGTGATAGTAGAATGTGAAACTAGAGAATATGATGGTTTTAACATTGCATTAGTTCCATGGATTAATCCTGAAAACTATGCAGACTCAATAGAGTATCTTATGTCTGCACCTGCATCAGTTTGTATGGGTCACTTTGAGATTGAGGGTGCATTAGTCCACCCAGGCATGACATGTCAACATGGTCTTGACCACTCATATCTAAAACGATTTGATAAAGTCTATAGTGGACACTTCCATCAAAAGTCAGAAGTAAAGAACATAAAATATATTGGTTCACAAATGCAATTCACATGGTCAGATTATGGAGATAACAAATACTTCCATATCTTTGATACTGAAGACCAATCAATGACACCAGTACATAATCCAATCACAATGTTTGAAAAGTCATTCTATGATGACACCAAAGAAACATTTGAAACTATATCAAATGCAGATTATTCAAACCTAGAAGGAAAGTTTGTAAAAGTAGTTGTAGTCAATAAAGACAATCCTTACTGGTTTGATACGTTCCTAGATAAAGTCCATGCACAAAATCCTTTACACGTTTCTGTAGTAGATGATAACAAACACATGGACTTTTTCGATGACGATGATATAGAAGACATTGAAGATACACTTACAATTCTATCTAAGTATGTGGATGGATTAGATATACAAGGTAAGAAAAAACCTCTTAACGAATTAATGACTACCCTGTATAATGAAGCATTGGACGAACATAATTATCTATGATAAATTTTAAAAAGGTAAGATGGAAGAATTTACTTTCATCAGGTAATAACTTTACTGAAATAGAATTAAACTCTCACCAAACAACTCTAGTATTAGGTGAGAATGGTGCAGGTAAATCTACTTTACTTGACGCTTTATGTTTTGGATTATATGGAAAAGGATTCCGTAATCTGAAAAAAGACCTATTAATCAATAGTATCAATGAGAAAGGACTTGTAGTAGAAGTCGAGTTCTCTATTGGTAAAAAAGAATACAAAGTAATCCGTGGTGCAAAACCAAATAAATTTGAACTTTATGTCAATGATATAATGGTAAATCAAGATGCAACCGTCAAGGATTATCAAGAACACTTAGAAAAGAATGTTCTCAAAATGAGTTATCGTTCTTTTACTCAAGTCGCAATTTTGGGTTCTGCAAACTTTACACCTTTCATGCAATTACGTGCCGTAGAAAGACGTAAACTTGTAGAAGACCTACTAGACATTTCTATATTTTCAACTATGAGAGATATACTTCGTAAGAAGGTATCAGAACATAACATTGAAATTAAAGAAACAAACCATGAGATAGAACTCATGGAAGAACGAATCAATGGTTTGAATGAACAACTTAATGCACTTCGTGAAAATCGTGAGAAGAAAATCTCACAATATGAATCTACTGTTGAAGAAACTGAAAACAATATCGACAACTTACTGGAGAAAGTAGATGAAAAGACGAAAAATGTGGTGGAGAAAAAATCCACCATCAAGGATAAAGACCCTCAAACGGATAGACTCAAACAAGCTCTTGATGTGGAGAAACGATTACAAGAGTCTAGAAAGAAAGCACTTGCAGACATTGAGTTCTATGAGAACAACGATGATTGTCCCACCTGTAAACAAGGTTTAGACCATGAACACAAGAAGAAACACATTGAAGAAAAAACTGCAAAAGTCGAAGAGGTCAAAGATGCAATCACAAAGATTGATGAACTCATCCAAGAAGTCAGAGATAGAATTGAAGAAATAAACAAAGTACAGGACGAAATTGAAAAGATACAAAAAGAGATTGGTATCATTCAAACAGAAATCTTATCTAATCAAAAGTTTGTAAAGAAAATACAAGGTGAAATAAAAGAGTTAGAAAAGGAACAAAGTGGTAGTTCTGATGCACATGAACACTTAAGTGAAACTGAAGACAAACTAGAAATCTTACATAAGAAGAAAGAATCACAAGTTGACCAAGGACACTACTACGACATCGCCACAACCCTTCTAAGAGACCAAGGTGTAAAAGAGAAGATAATCAAACAGTATGTCCCTATAATGAACAAACTGATTAACAAGTATCTTGCACAACTTGAGTTCTATGTTGGTTTTGAATTAAATGAATCATTCGAAGAAACAATCAAATCAAGATTTAGAGACGTATTCAAATACGATAACTTCTCACAAGGTGAAAAGATGAGAATCGATTTATCATTGCTGTTTACATGGAGAGCAGTCGCAAGAATGAAGAATAGTGTAAACACAAATCTATTGATATTAGATGAAGTGTTCGACTCTTCACTTGATACTAACGGAACGGATGACTTCCTAAAACTACTAAACACCCTAACGGAAAAGACAAATGCATTTATCATTTCTCATAAAGGTGATGTATTATATGACAAGTTTGAAAATGTAATTAGGTTTGAAAAACATAAGAACTTCTCGAGAATCGCAGAATAGATAAATAGTAGTATGAAATCATTTTCGGAACACATAAATCCAAAACTCGATAAGTTGGAATTATCTACTTATGATAAGCCTATATTATCAGAAGATATCGATTTACCAGTAGATGTTTTAAGTGGATTCGAGGTATCTCAGGTCGATAAATCCGAAAGAGCAACAGTTCAAATTAAGGTATCATCTACCGATAGGGATACTGATAGAGACGAAATTTTAAGAAGGTTGAAAAATGCAGGTATAGAAGCAGACCTTATTTCTACAAGTTCATCAGTTGACCCAATTCAAGGAGTGTTTGATGGTAGAAAATTCAGAATCAATGTAAAACCTAAATCAGGTGGAATGGGAGAAACAACTCTAAACTCTAGTATTACAGAGTTATTTCCGTGTATTGCATTTGAAAAAAATCTAAGTCCAACTACTCCTGAAAATTTTATGGAAAAATTATTAGAAGTAGATTTGAGTTCGTTAACTTGTGTTGGTTCAGGAGATTTAAAGGCTGCACAAGAAACAATAAACAAAGCTGACACTTCATCTAAATTTACAGATAAGATGGATAATGCTATTGGTATTCTAAAATTTTTAAACGACCAACATAAAGATAAACCAATCAAAAATGTTTATTGGGGATATAGAACAAAACCAACTGGTGTTCCTAAAGGACATCCAGGCGATATGTTTATTGAGTATACAGATGGTAAAATGATAGGTGTAAGTTTGAAAGCAGGTGGTAAGAAAACTTCAGAACCACAACTAAACACATATCATAGAACTGTTTTTAAAAACAAAAGGGGTGGTGCAGATTTCAATGATACAAAAGGAAATGATGCATTAAGAAAACAAATATACAATCAGGTATATACAAAAGTTAAGGGTATGCCTGCATTAGATAATTTTGATGGTGGAACTAGTGGAAGACATAAAGATAAGAAAGAAACTATAAAGGCAATCGATAAATTATCAAAACGTGACCACGACACACTATATAATGAATACTTAGAATTGGTTCGACAAGGGTTAATTGCTAGATTTAACAAAAACAAAAAAGAAAGTTTAAAATACATTAAAGATGCAATCCTAAGAGAAGCACCTGATGTTCCTACAATAGTAATAAAAGCAGTAGGGACAGATTATTCAGAAATCACTGATAGGAATGAACTTGGTGTATTTTTACCACAAGTAGATTTTGTAAAAGCTGAAACTGGTAAAACAAAACAAGATTGGACAATAGTATTAAAAAGTGGAAGTGAGAAAGTAAAATTAGGTATGACTTGCCGTTCTAGTAGTGGTGGTAAACTTAAACAGTTTAGTCTCAAAGTCACATATACGGGAATAATGAAATAATGTATGAATTAGTTGAAGAAGCAAGTAAGGTTCTAAGAACCCCACCACAACCTTTTGATTTCGAAAATAGAACGGATGCAAAAGAGATAGAAGAAAAACTTGCAGAGTCTATGGAGAAGTTTGGTGGTATCGGACTATCTGCAAATCAAGTTGGATTAGATGCAAGAGTGTTTGTGATGAGAACACAAGACGGAATAAAGGCATTCTTTAATCCTGAAATTACTAAAGTATCACAAGAAACGGATTTAATGAAAGAAGGTTGTCTCTCATTTCCTGATATATATTTAATGATAAAAAGACCACGAGTGTGTGAGTTAAAATATCAAGATGCAGAAGGAAATGAACATTCAACAATGTTGGACGGTATCGGTGCAAGATGTGCCCAACATGAAATAGACCATTTAAATGGTATAGTTTTTTTACAACGTGCAAGTAGAATGAAATTAGAACGTGCATTGAAAGCTCGTCCAAAAGAAAAGAGAAAAAGAATTGAGTATGAACAAAGACAAGCACTCGCAAAATATATCCAACAGATTCAATCTGTTAAAGATTCCGAACATGTTGACGGAGAACCAGTCGAGGAATCTGATACACTTCCACAAAACGCACAAGCATCTTAGAAGTGTTGGAGACGGTACTGATTACCGTGCAATAGACCTAATTCACATCCACACTCAGTGGGTTCGTGATATATTCAATCGTATTGCATATCAATCTGTAGGTGAAATAAGAAAACATTCAGACCAAGTAGTCTATCCTGAAATGACTGCAATCAATGAATGGGAAATCGGTGGTGTTCAAGAACCACACTTAGACACTTACTCAACAGTAGAATTAGAAAACGATATAATAGAGGAACACCCTAGTAGAGAGTGGACACTTATATTGTATCTAAATGAAGATTTCAAAGGTGGGGAGACATACTTTCCCGACCAAGATAATTATGTGCATAAACCAGTTGCAAGAGAAGGACTCTTGTTTCAAGGACTGTATCATAAACATGGTGTGTATCCTGTTCGTAGGAATTCTAGACACACTATCTCAATGTGGTTTTCCACAAATCCTGATAACATCATCACCGATGATAGAACTAAAGACTTAGAAAAAGACCATTATAAATTAAGAAATATTTGACAATGCTACTCACTTTTTAGTATACTAATACAGTATTAAAGAAAAGGAGAAAAAATGAGTAATTTAGTTAATGATGCGATAATGGACGAAATCGTAGATGACGTAATCACACTAAAAGGTGATGACATTTGGAATGTCATTTTTGCAATACAAGATGAGTTTGGTATCGAACATATGCCTGGTGCATTTGAGGACGAAGATGAGTTCATCGATACACTTGTTAAATTAAGATTTGAAGCGAGGTGCATATAATGGATATAGGATATTTAAGTGAATTTGATGGAATCAAATATGAACAAAGTGGTAAAAACTATAGAGGTCATATCACTAAAGTAGTGAACAATGACTTCCCTTTTATAGAAGGTAAATTCTATGAAGTTGACCATCAAGGTATTAGAATTGATATTCTACCTTTTAATGCTATTATCTATGCACAATCTTTTAAAGGACTAAATGTTGAATGGTGGTTCGAAGGACAAGGTTGTGATAACTCTGCAATAGGATGTTCAGGTTCATGGGAAAAAATATGTGCCTAAAACTTGACAATCCTATTCACTTTTTTATATACTAACAACATGACAAATAAAATTAAAAACCAAAAAGACCAACTTGCAAAATTAATGGCAACTGAAGATATTACAGTTGTCCATAGAAATATACCAACTGCATATTTTGATATTAAGAATAGAATCCTTGCATGTCCTACTTTTAAGGATGATATATCAAATGAATTATATGACTTATTCATGGGTCATGAGGTTGGTCATGCATTACACACACCATATGAAGGTGTTCATAGTGCATTAGAAAAAAACAGAACACTTAAAGGATATCTTAACGTTGTTGAGGACGTTAGGATTGAGTCTGCAATCAAAGATAAATTTGCAGGACTTAGAAAGTCTTTCTATACTGCATACAACGAACTTATGGAGAGAGACTTTTTTGGAATCAAAGGTAGAAATCTACAAGAACTTTCATTGATTGACAAAATCAATCTTATCACTAAGGTTGGTTCAAGAGTTTCAATACAACTTACTGATGAAGAACAAGTCTTTTTAGACAAGTGTTATGCATGTAAAACTTGGGAAGATGTTGAGAGAGTTGCAAATGAAATCTACGAATGGTCAAAAGAAAATGAGACAAGAGACGAGACTGATGAAAGTCTAGTTCCTCAATCAATTGATTTTGACGGTGATGAAGATGAAGACGAAGATGGAACTGAATCAGAAATGGATTGGGATTCTGAAGAGAGTGACGAAGAGTTAGAAGGTGATTCATTACCCGACCTTAACATGGAAGGTGAAGAGTCTACTGAAGATTCAGAAGAAAATGCACAAGAAGGTGAGTCAGATTCTAATGACGAATCAAAACCAACTGGTAGTTATGTTGGTGGTAAAGAAGGTGGATATGGAACTCATGATGATGAAGACGGTGCAAGAGAATCAATCACTGAACATAATGCACATAACAACGAAGGTGACTACATTTCAGATGTTGCACACATAAAATCACAAATCGATTTACCAAAAATCTTCAAGGATAAAAAAGAAGAGATAAACAATATCGAAGTTTCATACAAAGATGTACTAAAAGACTGGAGAGAATTTTGGAATAAAGAAGAAGACAAGAAAAGAAAACCAAGAGGAATAATCGCTGGTAAACACTTAGTTGATAAAAACAAAAAGATTGTTTCTCATATGGTCAAAGAATTTGAAATGAAACAAACTGCACAAAGAAGTAAGTATGCAACTACTGGTAAAACTGGTAAGTTAGATATGAATAGACTTGCGAAGTATCAGATTGTTGATGATGTTTTCAAAAGAGCAATATATTTACCTGAAGGACAAAATCACGGTGTCAACGTAATGTTAGACTGGAGTGGTTCTATTGCAAATGAAGCTCAAGACTTGTTAGAACAAACAATCATACTTGCAATGTTTTGTAGAAAATCAAACATACCTCATAGAATGTATCTGTTCTCTGATTCATATGACACATCTACCGATGATTACAATTGGAGAAGAGACGATGCAAACTTACTTACAATTGCAAGTGATGAAATGTCTAATAGAGAGTGGACTGAAATGTTAGTAAACCTAGGGACACTATGGACTAATTTCACTTTTCAAAGAAATTTCAGAAATCAAGAAAAAGTTATAGAAACATGGAATGGATTATTCGGAGAAGTTGATGAAAAACCTATTGACCAATATTACACTTGGTTCGACTCTCACGTATATCCAAGAGGATATAGACTTGGTGGAACACCTCTTGACCAAACACTAGTTGCAATGAGAAATCTTTTACCTAAGTTCAACAATCAGTATAACATTGAGAAGTCAATTCTTACAGTGATTACTGATGGGTATTCACATAGAGCAGACTTGTTAGGGAAAACTGCAGAAGAGAACAAGATTATTGAAGAACAACAAGGTGATGATGACTACTACTGGAGAACACCTATTTCAAGAGAAATTATTGACCCATATTCAAAAAGAATTCATGACTATGAAAAAGGTAAAGGGTATGGTTCAAACAGTTTCAGAAACACTGCAAATCTTTTAGAGTGGTTGTCAAAAGAATGTGGTGTAATCATTACTGGATACTTTGTTCTAGGTAAGAAGAGAGACATTTACAATTTAATGCATGATGCAACTGAGGGACAAAACATTCAATACGATGTTGATGATGTTTGGAAAGATATCAGAAAAGGTGGATATATTTTGAATTGTCATGGATATAACAAACTATTCATCACCTCTGCAAGTGCAATAGGTGTTGACGGTAATGATGAATTAGATGATGACTTAGTTGATGCGAAAAAAACTAGAGTTCTTGCCGCTTTCAAAAGAAACCAAAAGTCAAAAAACACTTCAAGATTTTTAACTAACGAGTTCATAAAGGAGATTGCATAATGAGAGACCCGTTGAGAGTAGATGATGCCTACTATATTTCGCATCAAACTGATTATTCTGCATTTGCAGATGCAGTAATGGACGTGGGGCCAGCACCTTGCACTAAGTTTGATTGTCCTAGACAAAAACAATGTGCAGAGGAAAGTGTAGAGTGTAAGGCATTTAGGTATTGGGTAAACGAAGGTGTATTCACAACCTATAGAAAAAAACTTAAGAGAGAAATTTCTATCGAACATGAAATGCAAAAGTTATTAAAACCAATAAAATAGGTTGACAATGCTATGCACTTTTTTGTATACTATAAAAGATGAGAAAATTAACTAACTTTAAAAAGGAGACTGTATGAATAAAAGAAGTTATGACAGAAGTGAATCGATTTCTATAGAGGGAAAACCGTTCCACTTCACACCTGATAGGAAGGAGTTTCTATCAAACCTTACTGCGATGTTTAAAGATAAAACATCGTTTACTAAAGAAGACTTAGACAAAGTAGGTGGAATGCCTTACTGGTGTAAATCTGCAAGATATAATTTTAAAGATAATGGTATCTTTAATCTTACTGCTGTAATAAATGGATACAACGGTGGTTATGAATCCGAGAATGTAGTTCCGATTGCAAAACCAGTTCCTGCAACACCAGTCGCAGTTCAAACTATGCCAGTTGCAGCTGCAACTGAATCAGTGAATGTTCTTGACGAAAAGGTCAAAATCATTCCTGAGAAAATGTCTAACTATGTTCCTTTCGGACATTTTAGAGATATCAAAAACATTATCAAGTCTAAGATATTTTTCCCAGTGTTTGTGACTGGTCTTAGTGGTAATGGTAAAACTCTTATGATTGAACAAACATGTGCTCAATTGAAGAGAGAACTTTACAGAGTTAACATCACTATTGAGACTGATGAGGACGACCTAATGGGTGGTCACACACTAGTCAATGGAAACATAGTCTACAGGGAAGGCCCTGTAATTAAAGCTATGAGAAAAGGTGCTGTCCTTCTTCTTGATGAAGTTGACTTGGGTTCTAACAAACTTATGTGTTTACAATCAGTTCTTGAAGGTAAAGGATACTTAATCAAGAAAACTGGTGAGTGGGTGTCACCTAAAGAAGGTTTCACTATTCTTGCTACTGCAAATACTAAAGGTCAAGGTTCTGAAGATGGAAAGTTCATAGGAACTCAAATCATGAACGAAGCGATGTTAGAGAGATTTGCAATTACTATGCAACAAGAATATCCACCAGTGACTACTGAGAGAAAAATTCTTTCAAAAGAAATGGAATTGACTGGAGACGTTGACGAAGAGTTCGTGACCAAACTAGTAGACTGGGCAGACATAATCAGAAAAACCTACTATGAAGGTGCGATTGATGATGTTGTCACTACTAGAAGACTTGTTCACATTGTCAATGCATTCAGAATGTTCAATGACAAACTCAAGTCAATCACAATGTGTATTTCTAGATTCGATGAAGAGACTAGAAATAGTATTCTTGACCTCTATTCTAAGATAGATGCAGGGGTTGACCTAAATGCAGAAAACCCTGTTGACGAAACAGAGTCTTCAGAGTATAATGATTAATATGTTTGGTAAAAAGAAAACCATTGATTACAAATATAACGAGGACAAGTCCCTAAAGGAACTTGCCTCTTATATTGATAACACCTATGACCAACATTACAGTTTAAACAAATACCAGTCTACTGAGTTTATAATCGATAGTGGACATGGTGAAGGTTTTTGTATCGGAAACATAATGAAATATGCACAACGATACGGTAAAAAGGGTGGTAAGAATCGTGCAGACCTATTGAAGGTTTTACACTATGCACTATTCATGCTACATGTTCACGATAAACAGGAGACTAAAAAGTGATGAAAATAAGTGATAATACAAGGGACGTTCTAAAGAACTTCTCAACAATTAACTCGGGAATCAGAGTTAAAACTGGAAACAAATTGGAAACAATTTCCAATATGAAAAACATTCTTGCAGTTGCAACTGTATCTGAGGACTTTCCTCAAGATTTCAGTATCTACAATCTGCCAGAATTCTTAGGTGCGACTTCTTTATTAGAAGACCCCGACTTTCAATTCAATGATACTTCGTTGTCAATTACCGATAATAATTCTGCAATGAATTATTTCTTTGCAAGTGAAGGTATGGTTGTTGCACCCGATAAGATGATTACTATGCCTGATGCAGAGATTACATTTGACCTATCGTCTACACTTCTAAATGACTTGAATAAAGCATCAAGTGTTCTAGGTGTAAATGATTTAATTCTGAAATCAGACGGTTCTACTATCACACTCGAAGTGACTGATAAGAAAAACACAACTTCTAATACATTCTCAAGGATTGTGGGTGAAGGTGATGGAACAACTTATCAAATGAATTTTAAGATTGAGAATCTTAAAGTTTTAGAAGGAAACTATACAGTTTCAGTATCAAGTAAAGGTATATCTCATTTCAATAATAAAGATATAGACCTTGAATACTTTATTGCATTGGAACCTGATTCAAAGTATGGTGTTTAGACTAAATACATTTAGTGTGAATATTGTGCCAGTCTCTGCAATATACACGGGAGTAGTCCATACTCATCAAAGGGTGGATTACACTGTAGACTCGGTGGGGGGTTTACTCTTATGAAACAAGAATTTTTATACGTAGAAAAGTATCGTCCTCAAACTATTGAGGACACTATACTTCCTGCAAGACTCAAAACAACATTCCAAGAATTTGTAAAGAACGGTGAGATTCCAAATCTCATGTTATGTGGTTCTGCAGGTATTGGTAAAACTACAGTTGCAAAAGCACTTTGTAATGAAATGGGTGCAGACTTCATTGTCATCAATGGTTCAGATGAAGGAAGATTGATTGATACACTTAGAACCAAAATCAAAAACTTTGCATCAACAGTTTCACTTGGTGGAGGTTCTAAAGTTGTAATCCTTGACGAAGCAGATTATATTTCTGCAGAAAGTGTTCAACCTGCATTAAGAAACTTTATAGAGGAGTTTTCTTCAAACTGTAGATTCATATTCACTTGTAATTACAAGAATAGAATCATTGCACCTCTACATTCTAGAACAACAGTCATTGACTTTACAATGACACCTGATGACAAACAAAGACTTGCAAGTGTTTTTCTTGCAAGAATTATGGAGATTTGTGACTTAGAAGAAATTAAATACGACCAAAAAGTTTTAGTAGAACTTATTCTTAAGTTTTTTCCCGACTTTAGACGCTGTCTAAATGAAGTTCAGAGATATGGTGTGGGTGGTGAGATTGATACAGGACTTCTCTCTACTCTCAACGAGGAGAAACTCACACCACTCGTTGATATGATACAAGACAAAAACTGGAGTGGTGTAAGAAAGTGGGTTGGACAAAATTCTGATAACGACTTTAATACACTTTACAGAAAATTATTTGATACACTTGAGAGAAGATTGGAACCTAGTTCTATTCCTGCATGTGTATTATTAATTGCAGATTATCAATATAAGTCTGCATTTGCAATGGATAGTGAGATAAACTTCATTGCATGTCTAACAGAAATTATGTCGGAGTGTAAATTTAAGGAGTAATTATGGCAATATCAGAAGAAATGAAATACCAATTACAAATCATTGTTGATGCTGGTGAAATAGTTAAAGCATTAATAGACGAGGGTCATGAAGATATCGCAATCTTTGACGAACCTCTTACCGATATCCTAGGTGCAACTAACGAAGTCTTACAAGAGATTGATGGAGGTTGGTCATAATGGGTAAATTAAGAAAATGGTTCAATAAGATAATTGATACAATGGTTGAGAAGTCGTTTCAAAGACAAGCAGATAAATTGTTTATGAAACATCAAGTAAAAACTACGGATGGAGATAACACATGACACAATATGATGATAGAGTTCAGTATCAAAGGGACTTATTAAAAGCAGAGGAATGGTCAAAAACTGTTAAATCAGTTCATGCACATTCACTTAATTCAATGTGGTATGACACAAGACCACAAGACACTGAAGACGGTAAATCTGTATTAGATACCCAATATAACAGTGGACTTGTTGAAAGAAAAACACATGACGGATATACAGTTTACTTTGGGACAGAACTCAAAGGTGAAGAACTAGTATACGAATATCTCAGAAATGTCTAAACGAAATCCATTTGATTTTGTAAAGTCGGTCTCTTACGACAAAAAAGATATCATGGTTGATGATATCGAAGAGAAATCTTATCAACCCTTTCTAACGAATAAGGCATTATCTTATCACCAAGATTCAGTCTTTTTTTCTAATGAAATGAACATCAGACACGGTCTAGACAACCGTCTTCAATACCTTTTTTTCCTAAATACTTTAAGGAAAAGACAAAGGTTTTCACAATGGCAGAAACCATACGTGAGTAAGAAACTTGATGTCATAAAAGAATATTATCAGATAAGCACAAAACAAGCAAAAGATTATATGAGTATCTTATCTGATTCCGATGTTCGTAAAATGAAAAAGAGAATGAAAACTGGTGGAAAAGATAATGCATGAACAAGACCAATTAGTCGAAAAGTTAGTAGAAGTATCCTTCGAAGAACGTGACGACTTTCTAAAAATCAGAGAAACCCTATCAAGAATCGGTATTGCATCTAGACGTGAACAAGAACTATTTCAATCATGTCACATATTACATAAAAGAGGTAAATACTACATCGTACACTTTAAAGAATTATTTCAATTAGATGGTAAACCTACAACTATAGAAGAGAGTGATATAGGTAGAAGAAACACTATTTGTGGTCTTTTACAACAATGGAATCTTTTAAAAGTATTAGAACCATCTAAAATAGAAGAACCAAAGGTTCCTCTATCGCAGATAAAAATTATCCCATATAAAGAGAAAACTGAGTGGAAACTAACCACTAAATACTCGATTGGTAGTCAATAATCTATAAATATAGGGTTATTAACTAAAAACGGAGGTTCTATATGTTCTCAGGAATTATAGACTTTGTTATGGGAATTTGGAATCTATTAATGATTGTACCAGTTGTAATATCAATTTGTTCAGTCATAGTAGCATTAACACCAACACCTGCAGACGATAAGTTGTGGGCAAAGGTGTATAAATACTTAGAAGTTCTTGCACTTGCAATAGGTAAGGCAAAGGATAAAAATCCACTTTTGGATAAGTAAATATAGGAGAATATTATGGAATTTTTGATATTTCTAGGTGTCGTAGTACTAATAGTAGTCGGCATCAAAGTCTTCAACGATACTAAAGAAGTACCAGTTGTAGCTAAGAAACCTGCTCCAAAACCAAAAAGCGATGTCCCAAGTGTTGCACAATTGAAAAAGTTAACTAAACAACAATTGTTCGACCTTGCAGACAAAAAATCTATTAAGGTTAAAAAGTCAGGTACTAAAGCAGAAGTAATCAAACAGATATCATCTGCAAAGTAGACTTAACTTAGTCAAGTAAAGGGTGCAAAAATGCACCCTTTTTTTATATAAATAGAGGTATGGAAGAAATATTTAATTTGATAGGTGAAGTTGGAGTTCCGATTGCAATGGCATTAGTCATGGGATTCTTCATCTTTATGGTAATCAAACAAATATTTGAAGGTATAGTTGACTCAATAAGAACACTTACAATGTTTTGTGAATCATTAGAAAATCGTGCAAGAACGATGTCTAACGAAATGATTAAGATAGACATGTTAGTGTCAAGTGCATTAGAGTTAAGACCCGATATAGAGAGAGTTGCACGTGCAGAAAACTTTATAGAAGACGGTAAACTTGATGTGAGAAGGGACTAATGGAAGATACTTCTACAATAGTTCAACTTATTACCGATTACGGATTTCCAGTTGTCATGATGGTTGGACTAGGATACTTCGTATATTATGTGTGGTGGTTTATTGGAGAAAAGATAGACCCCGAAATTGAAAAGATGCACTTTGCATTGATAAGAGTGATAGACCAAACTAGAATGTTAGACCAAGACCTAATTCGATTAAAAGAAAAGGTTGATGTTGTTCTAGAATACCGTGAAAATGAAAAAAAGAAAACTACTAAAAGGTAGTTATGATTTATACATAACTAACGCCTGTAATTTACATTGCACTGGTTGTAGTGTTCTTGATTATGGTGGAGATTACGATAAGAAAGGTAAAATCACTATACCATATTTGAAGTTAGAAGATGTCAAAGACATTATAGAAAACTTCAACAGATTAGATTTATGTGTTGAAGAACTAAAAGTTCTAGGTGGAGAACCTACAACACACAAAGAACTCAGAGAAATTACTGAGTACTTAGTAGAAAATAATGATTGTTATGAAAAATTATCTATTGTCACAAATGGATTAAATTTTTCTAATAACATAATCGACATAATGAAAAGTTATGACCGAATCATTATTTCAGTTTATACAGAATTAGGTAGAATTGATAATGATTTAACTAATTCAAATGTATATAAAGAACTGATAAAAAATTCTACTGTAGATTTCTGGCAACAAGATACCTTTGTCCGTTTTGGTGAAAAATGGGAAGGGGTTGAGTATGACCAGTGGAGTAATTGGAATAATTGCTACCAAAAAGATAAGTGTAAATCTTTATCTAAAGAAGGGATATACCGCTGTACAATTCTTATGAATGAGAGAAGTGAAGGTGTAGATTGGTCTAATGATAAAGACATTATTAATTATGTGCATCGTGATGAACCTTTAGATAGGTGTAAAACATGTTATTGGCCTGCACGAGAAGAAAGGTGGTTTAGTAAAATGTGGAATACCGATATAAAAAATTATAAAAAAGGTTTAGAAATTATAAGGACGGTAAACATACATGAAAAAGATAATATTGACAACACTACTATTCTCGATAGGTCAGACTAACGCAGATATAGTACATAAATTTAAAAACCCATCGTTCAGTGGGATTGGGACTGGTGCCCATTACCTCACAATTGAAAACCAAGAGACATCAAGGAAGAAAGCAATCCGTGATGCTTTAGAAGCTGCAGAGAAAGCTGCACAAAGAGAAGAAGAGAATTCTACTCTCGCAAAATTTATCAGAAACCTAGAGAGCCGTATATACTCTCAATTATCTAAACAATTAGTGGACTCAATGTTTAGTAATGATGAAGCTTCAAGCTTTGGGTCATTTACGCTTGAAGGAAGTGTTATTACATGGGAAGTGATAACTAACGCAGACGGAACCGATGTTATTAAAATGACAATTGTTGATACCGATGGAACAACAACAGTTATTGAAATACCAGTTGGAACAGGTAATTTTGGTCAAGACCCTGACGGAGGATAGATTGAAACTAATTTATTCAATAATTCTATCTACAGTCTTATTAGGAGGTTGTGCTTCCGTTCCTAAATGGTCAGACAATCCACAAGACTGTAATCCTGAAACATGGGGTGAAGAGTATAACCATGATATATGGAACTATGCAAAAGCAGGTGGAAGAACGTTTGAACGTGCAATGCCTTATGTTTGTGTAGATAATCCTGAAGTAATTCAACTTCCATCATATATTGAATTATTACAATTACCACCTGCAAAAGAAAGACCAATTGTTGCAGTTTATCAGTTTCAAGATAAAACTGGACAAAGAAAATCAAGAGAAGGAATTGCAGACTTCTCTACTGCAGTGACACAAGGTGGAGTTGAGATGGTAGTTGATGCACTTAAGACTGCAGGAAATGGAACATGGTTTCGTGTCGCAGAAAGGAATGGGATTGACCACCTAGTCCGTGAGAGACAAATCATACGTAGTGCAAGAGATGACTACGCAAGGTCAACGGGAGAAACTCCCCAAGGTTTACAACCTCTACTATTTGCAGGAATGATAATAGAAGGGGGTGTAATTGGTTATGATGCTAATATGGAAACAGGTGGGATAGGCGCAAGAACACTTGGTATAGGATACGCAAGACAATATCAAAAAGATTCCGTCACCGTATCCATGAGAGCAGTGTCCGTATTAACAGGTGAAGTGTTATTAAACGTTCAGACACGTAAGACTGTTTTGTCTTATGGGTCTTCAGGTGACGTGTTCCGATTTGTAGAACAAGGAACTCAATTAATAGAATATGAGAACGGTGTGGGAAATAATGAAAGTGTGACATACGCAGTACGAACAGCGATTGAAGCTGCAGTACTGGAATTAATAAACCAAGGACACGATAGAGGTTTTTGGGAAATAGAAGGAAAAAACGAAAATGAATAAAATACTTTCTTTAGTATTACTAATGTCGACAGCTTTTGTTTTCGCACAATCCACTGATGATAATGAAATTAAAATCACTCAAACTGGTGATACACTTAGTTTGACAATAGACCAAATTGGTTTTGGAAACAAGGTAGGTGGTGATGACGGTAGTTCAGGAAGTTTATCTTCCATGACAATTACTGGTTCTTCACTTACTTTTGATTTAGATTTCACTGGAAATAACAACGTTCTATTCGGGCCTGTTGTCGCAGACAGTTCAAGTTATACACTTGACTTTACTGGTGACTCAAACGAGGTTGACTGGAACATTGGTTATATCGGCAGTTCGGATTCTTCAAACTATAACTTTGATGTCACTGGTGATTCAAACACCTTTGATTTAGACCAAGGTTATGCTTTTAGTGCAGAAAGATTAGATGCAGATTTGATTCTAATTGGTAATTCAAATGTATTTGATATCGATTGGGAGAGTGATGATATTGTATGGAATTTCGAGGTGACTGGAGATTCAAATAATATTAACACATTGCAAAACGATGAGGCACATTCACTTACAGTTGATTTGACTGGTGATAGTGCAGACGTAGATATCACACAAATATCAGGTACTTGTCCATCAGGTGCAACAGGATGTTCAACTCCTGCAGGTATTATTGTATTAGATGTCACATCAGACAATGCAACAATTCAAATTAATCAAAAAGATTCAGCTAACGATTCTTAGTATATCATTGGTGGGGTTAGTCAACGCTAACCCCATAGGTGATGTCACTGAGTTTACAGGTGTAGGAACACTTGTAAGAGAAAATAGTGACACTGAAATATCAACGGGAAGTGAAGTTCTCCTTTACGATGAGGCACGAACTGGAAACGGTAGAATGCTCATCGAGTTTTTAGATGAAGAAGAACTTGCACTCACTGAACACTCAATCGTCTATATTGACGAAGCATATTATGACCCCGACCCTTCGTTATCAAAAATGTCGATACGAATGGCACGTGGAACAGCGAGATTTGCATCAGGAACAGGTGCAAGAATAAACAAAGCGAATATAAACGTAGAGACACCTACTGCTCAAATCACAATTCGTGGAACAGATTTTACAACCACAATTGATGAACTGGGTAGAACACTTGTAGTGTTATTACCTGATGAAGATGGAGTGACACCTTCAGGTGAAATAGATGTCGAAAACGAAGGTGGTAAGATTACACTTAGTAAAGCATTTGAGGCGACCATGGTATCCTCAATTGAGACACCACCAACACAAAGTGTGGTGATTAACAATATTACAACATCTATGATTGATAATATGTTTATTGTCAATCCACCCGAAGAGGTGAAAATCGCAATGGAAGAAGAAGCGATGAATGACCTCGACCAAGACCAAGGGCTATTGGATGTTGACTTTTTAGAATTTAATGAGTTAGAAACTGATTATCTTGCAGAGGGAACTGAAGACCTAGAGTTTTCAGAATTAGACATCGACTTATTAGATGTCGACTTCCTCGTAGACTTATTAGATGTCGTAGAGGAATTAGAAAGGACAACAGTTAAATTAGGAGATGCACAAAAGAAAGGTGGAACAGGAGACTTTGACCTCCAAGGTGCAGTCATAGGATTTAACAAAGATTCACAATATAATGTATTTGTCCAAGACGGAGATTTATATCTCTACAGAAACGTAAACGGAGTGATTGAGATAATCATTGCACAAGGTGGAAGTGGTTTCGTTTCGACTGCTGTTGAAGGATATGAGGGTGTTATCGAGTTTGGTAATGGAGACCCAAGTATTCAAATTTACATTACTCAGCAGAACTAAATAGGAGAATATATGTTAAACAATCTAATGAACTGGCATAGAGACCTCGTTTATAAATGGATGGACATTCTAAGATTAGATGCTTACGAAGTCGGAATGATAGGTTTTTGTAAAGGTTTTTTATTGGTATTAATATTACAATGGATATTTTAAAGAAAATACAATTGACAATCATAGGGGTGTTATGCATCCCTATGACCTATGCAGATGATAACGAGATAAACATTCCGAATGTTTCGGGTGATGATATCGAGATTAAAATTAATCAAGTAGGATACGCAAACACTATTCAATGTTATCAAACATCATCATGTTATACTAATTTGCCTGGAGGTGAACTTAACTTAGTTCAATATAACGATTCAGGAACAGAAAACAAAATAGAAATCTGGCACTTAGAAGGACAAGATAATATTATCCGTTGGGCTCAAGGAACTGCATGGGATAGTGCAACATCTACTACATACGGAGATGATGGTAATGAAGGTGGTGGACATTATGCAAGACTAGACGTACACGGAGATTATAATCATTTACAAGGACATCAAACAAATCAAGGAAGCACCAGTGGTCACACATTCACAAGTCTTATTTTTAGTGATTATAATGATATTTGGGTAAGACAACAAGGCGATGGTGCAAAGACACTCAATTTACAAACAAACAATGACTATAATGATATATCAGTATTACAAAAAGGTGCTTGGGCACAACACACTGCAAACATCACATTATCAGGAACAGACCCCACAACACTTAATCTAAGACAACAAGGAACAACAACACAATCATATACATTATCACAAACATGTATGACTGTAGGCGGTTGTTCAGTATCAGTCATACAAGAAAATTAAAATGGAAGTAGAATGTCCTAAAGAATATTACGAATGTCTTACATATGAAGAGTTTGATGAGATAGTAGATATATTAGAAGAGAATGATTTACCAATGCCAGAGGCGATGGGTGATGCAGAAGC